>MJGMH2__coassemble_937_pt1 | contig 32949 bp, 32 predicted proteins | sample MJGMH2__metabat2_low_PE_014 | metagenome-assembled genome bin MJGMH2
AACTCATTCATTTCCCTTGACCTCTGTATTTCCACTTCTTATAATGTTTCTTATGAGAAGTTTTAACTCACATCATTATATCACTGGAAGAATACTTTTTCAATCTCTTCTTCCTGGACGAAGCCTAGTATAGCATAAGTTCTTGACCCTTGGGGGTGATAATTTTTACAATTTCTTTAAAAATACTGTAATAATGTCAAAAGTTCCCCTAATTGGGAATGAACAATTTTAAACCAATATGACGAAAGGAGCTTTACTGCTATGGATTCACCCTTGTTTCTTGAAGATATACAACGTATCTCCAACTCAATTTCCAATTATGAACAATACAGAAATTCCACTTTTTTTATTACTGGAGGAACAGGCTTTATCGGTTCTGTCATAACAAAAAGCCTATTGTATTTGAATGAACAGAAAAACCTGAATTTAACCTTAATTTTGTATATACGCTCCACCGAAAAGCTCAAAGAAGTATATCCTCACACCCCCTCATGTATCCACGTGATTACTGGTGATTTCTCGTCTCCCATTCACTGTACTGAGCCTGTTGATTATATCTTCCATTGTGCCAGCATTACAGATTCCAAAACCATGGTAACGCAGCCTGTGGAAACTATTTCCACTACCTTCCAAAGCACCAGCTATGTGTTGGAATTAGCTAGAGAAAAACAAATCAAAAGCATGGTGTATCTTTCATCTATGGAAGTTTATGGATCTGTATCCTCATCTCTTCGATGCACCGAGTCAGATCTTGGATCCATTGATATATTAAATATCCGCAGCTCCTATTCCGAGGGAAAAAGAGCTGCGGAGTGTCTGTGCAAGTGTTACGCCCAGGAATACCATGTACCAGTCAAAATAGCACGCCTGGCTCAAACCTTTGGCCCTGGAGTCCCTCCCAGTGATAACAGGATTTTTGCCCAATTTTCCAAAAGCGTCATTTCAAATACAGATATTGTACTTCACACAACCGGTCAGTCTATGGGGAACTATTGCTACACCACAGACAGTGTCTCTGCCATCTTTCTTTTATTAAGTATGGGGGATGAAGGGGAAGCCTACAATGTTGTAAATGAAAAAACAACAACCACCATCTGTGGAATGGCTCAAATGGTGGCTCATGAGATTGCCCATGATCAAATCAAGGTTATATTCGATTTACCCAAGGATGCAGCTCAGCTGGGATATGCTCCCCCAACTCAGCTTTCACTTAGCAGTAAAAAGTTAAATGCTTTAGGCTGGTCAGCCTCCTTTGAGCTAAAAGACATGTATATAAGAACCATTGAATATTTCAGATCCTTTTTGTAACTATCTCTGGTTCTATGACTCCCACCAGGCTGTAAATCCATGTCTTACTCTTTTTTCCTCTGGTGGAAGCTTCATATAATCTCCATATAAATTAGTCAGATATTCCTGGTAGTTTGAAGGAGCATGAAATTTATGCCCTTCAAACTCCACCTCTACTGCATTCAAAAAGCCTTCCTTGTCCAGACGCTCCTGTGGTCCATATCCCCAAAGCACACCTCCGATGTAGGAGCTGCTCTCAAAATCATAGCTTCGAGCCAGACGATCCATTCCTCTGCAAATTCTGTAATCTCCCACACACATCAAAAAAGGTTTAATGAGTAATTTCCACAGTTTTTTGCTAAAAGTAGTTCCATTCCCTAAGGGAACCAAATGAATCCAGAAAAGCTTTCTCAGCCTCAGAGATTTTTGATATAAGCTTCTGTTTTCCTCCTCATCTTCCGGATTTCCATCAATGGGGAAAATATCAATCCATACATTTCCCTGATACTTCACATTCACTGCCTTTTCCTGAACGGACACCCTTTTATCTGCCAGCTTAAGATAGGGATAGGGGATCTTCCTGTTTTTCCAGCTGCAAAGCTCCATATAATCCGGCAAATCAGCTGATCCCTTCCAGTTTAGCAACGTATCATAGTCCGGTCTTGGCATCAAAACATCAATATCATCATCCCAGGGAATAAAGCCCTTGTGCCGTATGGCTCCCAGGAGAGTTCCACCGCAAAGACGGTACCTCAGGCCATTCTCATCACAAAAACGGGAAAACTCCAACAGGAGCTGCAGCTGTATCTGTTTTATCTCGTCGCCATTCAATTCCCTGTTCATCTTTCCCTGTCCCCTCTCCACAAGCCCTGAAACAAATGATAATCCATAGGTGTTGTAATCTTTATATTCTCCACAGGCCCCTCCACTGTATAGAGAGGATAGTCATAGTAATTCATGATGGAAGCTGAATCAATAAACTCCGGCGCCCCCTCTTCTATGGCCTTCCTGTGAGCTGCCAAAATGTCCTTTAGATAAAAGGTCTGAGGCGCTCTGGCCAGAAGGCACTGGGAGCGCTCAATAATATGCTTCACCCTCTGCCCCTCTTCTACCTGAATGATCGTTTCTATGGCAGGGGAAATGGTAATTGCACTTCCCTTTTCCTTTGTGCATTCAATACATCTTGTAATTGTCTCCTGGTCAATCAAAGGACGAACTCCGTCGTGAATCAGAACGATATTGTCCTCACCATAATGCTTCCCCGCCTCCTCCAATCCATTATAAATTGACTCCTGTCCCGTTTTACCCCCTGGCGTTACAGAAATAACCTTATCTAATCCATACCCTTCTATCAGTCTGTTTAAATGAGGGATCCATTTCTCTATGCAGACAACTATGATACCTTCAATTAAGGGATGATGTTCAAACACCTCCAGGGTATAAACAATGATTTCTTTTCCATCCATCTTAAGAAACTGCTTGGGAAGATCACCGCTGCTCATTCTTCGTCCCACTCCACCGGCAAATATCACTGCAATATTCATGTTATCGTCCTTTCATCAGTCACTCATGTAGGAGCGAATCTGTCCAGCCATACCCTTAAGCTCATCCAGATGGAGCATAACATAAACAAAGAAACAAGCTCCATATAAAACCATACACCACCATGACTGAACAGACCAGCTTACTGTGACAAAGATCAAAGCCAGTAAAAATTCCATTATCATATCTTTCATCCCATGGATCTTCAAGCATCTGCACAGAGCAAGCTCTGCCATCATACTTCGTATTCCTAGCAATAACGTCAGGGATACAACAGCTAAGGTCAAGCTCTCCCATACATACACAGTCAGAGCTGTTAAAATGAGGGTGAGACCCACTGCAATCCAATTCACCGCTAAAATAATCCGCTCCCTACGCAGTGTCTTTAAATAAGTGTTAATCAGCATAGTCATTTTACTTTCAAATATACACATGGGAAACAGCAAGGCCATGTATCGCAGGCTGTCTGCATATTGAGGCAGCCATGCAGATAAAAGCTCCTTTGCCGGATAATACACCATCAAAAGGCCTAAAAGAGGAATCATCAGCATACTCCTCAATAAGGAATAAATCTCAGACAGCTTTTCCTTTGGGGTATTTCTTAAAACCGGGTATATTACAATACTAACCGCGCCAATAAACACCATCATCAGGTTGGAAACTGTCATGGTCAAAGACACCTTTCCAAAGGCTTCCACATCCCACTTGGCTTCTATGGCAAACCGCACAATCCCTGTAAGAAGCAAGCCTGCAATGTTGGCAAACATCAGCCTGCTTCCCACACAAATGTTCTCCCATGCCTCTCTTATGCCCTGAATCACATGTTTTATCCCTTTTCCTACAATATCCCTGCAGGAATAACAAAGCTGCAGCAAGGTGCAAACCTTGGCAATCAGATCCGCGCCCAACAGAACCTCATACCTGTGAACCCCGACCATCAGAACTCCAATCACGATCAATCCGTAGATTAACCGCTCTAACATACAGTTTTTAGCGAAAGCTCCAATCCGATTGGTCGTCTGCAGAAGGTATTGAAGCATGGTACAAGGCAGCTTTACCAGACAGCATATTCCGGTCATAGTAATCACAAAGCTCTTATGATAATCTTCTCCGAAATTCCACGCAAAGAAGCCAATTCCCAATGTGATGAACAGCTCCATCACCACAAGAAGCCAAAACTGGGTGGCAAAATACTGTTTGTCCAGCTCCTCATAACGTTTTCCACCAAATTTCAAATAAATTCCATCTGCCCATCCAAAATGAAAAAAGCCAACATAAGAGGAATAGAAGGAGTACAACTGCCAATAAGAATATTCCTTCACCCCAAGTATCTTTGGAACAATCAGCGCTACCACCACTGACACCAGGAGATTCAGCCCATTTGATATAAAAGCATAAGAAAAATTACTTAAAATCCTCTTAAAGTTCATTGATCGCACCTGTATTTTTTATAGAATGATCCAAGCAGCAGCAGTCCTCTGTGAAAGCCCCAGATATACAGCACCACCACCACTACCCGCTTGTCTCTTGAACACCATAACCGTTTGGCCAGACTCCCTGTCATGAATCTCTCATAAATCTTCCTGGACTCCACCCACTTCAGCTGCCTTACCTTCTCTTCCTCACTCCATCGGTTTCTTTTATCTGCAATCAGAAGCAGGGCATCTACAAAATTACTGATCACCAGCTGATCCCAAAACCTGGATCCTTCATAGTCAATGTTAAATGATTCCATCCCCTCCCGCACCTTGTTCAAAAAGAAATCGTGATCCCTTATCCGCTCCTCCATATACTTACAGGAGGTGCTGTGGTTGTATCTTCTCATCCAGTAATAATAACACCGGGGATTGATCACCACCTTTTTTGCATATATCAATACATCTATATTGAAAATCTGATCATCAATACCTGTTTTAATCCAATCACAAAACTGAATCCGGTGTGTTCTGAGAAACTGTCTGGAGTACAGCCCATTCCAAACGGTATTAATGATCATGGACTCTTTTAATGGGCAAAAATAGCTGCTTATTCCATCCCGATCCAGCACCAGGAATTCGCTGAAAGTACGCCTGTTTTCCAAAATAAGCGCATCCGATCCACCATAGCGTTTCTCCACACACCCAAACTTGATAACCTCTGCACCCTGATCCAGAGCCAGCTGATAATTATCCTCCAGCATAGTGGCCTCACAAACATCATCATTGTCCATAAATCCAATATACTGACCCTTGGCATAACACAGCCCTGTATTTCTGGCTTTTGTAATCCCCTGATTATCCTGATGAATCACCTTGATCCGCTCATCCCCGGCGGCAAATTCATCACAAATTTCAGAACTTCTATCCGTGGATCCGTCATCCACCAAAATCAGCTCCCACTCTTTCATTGACTGATTCAGGATACTGTCAATAGCTTGCGGCAGGTACTCTTCTGAATTGTATACCGGCATTATTAAGCTAACCTTTATCATACCCACACCTCTATCCAATCAGACCAAAAACTGATTTATAAGGAAACACGCCCCAGCCCTGTATACGCCACAGGGTAGAAAGGCCAAAGCTCACAGCAATCAATGCTCCGCAAGCCCATCGCCTTGTAATATTCTTCTCCTTTAATAAAACCTTGGGCAGGAAACAAAAAACCGGAATCATAAACAGATAGGCAATTCTCTCATACTCAGGAAACCATGAGAATAGAAGAACGGTAGTTAATCCCCATATAGAAGCATTTGTAAATACAATATCCTCTCTGTCCTCATATCCTTTTTTATGATACCAAAATATCACTGCAGCCGGAATAAAATGAGACAAAACATAGATAAAATCAAATCGAAATCCATCTCGGAAATATGCGCCGTCTACATATGTGCTTGCATAAGCACCTGAAAGGAGCAGATGCAGAACCGGTTTGGAAAAAAAATGGATTGGAATCACCAGCACCGCCAACGTGACAAAAAAAGACAGCTTAAGCTTCCAGTTCAGCAAATAGTAAATGGGCAGCATAATTAAGGCTGATGTATGAAATAAAGTGGCTATCATGGTACATACTAAAAACGGAATCAACCGCCTTTCAATTAAATACCGGTACGACCAGCTGATTACTCCAACTGCAATAAACATTCTCAGGGCATTCATCCCCAGAAGAAAAAAATATCCGGAAATAATATATAAAAATAAGGTGTAAGCATATGACCTTGAATACCGAAACACGATTGTTAAAAGCAACCCATACCCAGCACAACAAAGAATGATATAAACCCACTGAAAATCCAGCCCTAAAAAAATCACCAGCTTGTTAACCAGCTTATAACCCGGCTCAAATCGAACGGGTTCACCATTTTGATACATTTTAAACGACTCATAATAGGCTGAATAATCATTGCCTGTATAAAACATAAAGGAATTAACCAGGTACATAGGGAGAAATACACCCATGGATAATCCGGCCCTCGCCATTACGCTGCTCTTTTCATACTTCTGTAACAACCCTGCAAAGATAAGGGTCAATATGGTCATACTCGTATATACCATCATGCATGTCTCCAATCTGTCAACCCTCTATGCCAACAATCCCATCAACTTTTATATCCATTCGGTTAAAATATTCCATCTCCTGGAACACCTGACGTTTTACAGATTCTCCAAAACACTCAATCAAAATCACAGACACCCTTCCATCTCTGCATAATTGAATTGTATCTGAGGAATGAAGCACTGAGGGAACCCATTGGTACACTCTTCCATCCTCTGCCAGTTCATTCAACCGTTCTGCCAGTTCGGCTCCACAAGGTGAATCCGTACATCCTGTTAGAATAACGCCCTGATTGCCAGCCCCGATTCCTCCCACCCATGGATGAAGATAATCTGCCAGCTCCTCAATGCTTCTGAAGGATGTGTACCCTTCCATCCGTTTTAGCAGATGGTCCAGACATTTCCCCCTTGGCTTTCTTCTGCATATGCCTATTACGTTCACACCAAAAAGATCCAGATCGGCAGCCTTCCCAATTCTCTGATCGGACACGTAAACCGCAAACACATATGCAAAAGAGACAACTACACCTGTCATCCCCCCCCAGACAGCTCCTTTTAACATAGGCATACCTACAGGCTGACTTCCATACACACTGCCCCCCCTCGCAAATGCCATAAAAGCAGTCACCAACACAATGATTCCCATCACACCTTTCATCCGGCGAATCCCAACTGCCATATATTCCTTCAAATCATAAAATTCATCCATCTTCTAACCTCTCCCTCTACCAGTTAACGAGCTATATCTAACCCTTCTAACCTCCATCAGCTTCTCAACCCACTGTTCCGTTTCATTGATATTAATCTTATAAGTCTCCTTCCCCACAGGCCTTAACTCTATGGTATCTGCAATGAGACAGGGCAGACCATTTTCCTGGGCTTCTATAGCTGATATAGGATTCCCTTCATAAAGGGAAGGCAGAATAAACACATCGGAGGCAGAAAGAAGATCTGGCACATCCTCCCTCACCCCCAGCAATTTTACGGCCTTTTTTAATTCCTGATCAAAGGTTTTCTCAATATAGTCCTGAAGCTCATCCTTCATATCCCCATCACCAACATACAAAAGCACAGCATCCTTTTGTTTTTCCTTTAAACCTGAAAACAAATCCAAGACCCCATATGGATTCTTCTGCCTGACCATACGCCCCACATGGCACACCACATACTGATCCTCTAAACCGAGGAGCTGTCTCATCCGATTTCGTGCTTCAGGATTAAAGGCAAATTTTCCTCTGTCAATCTCGTTCTCAAGAACCTGGAAGCTTCTTCCTCCAAACATGTGCGTTCCGGCTATCTCCGAACAGGCATACCTCTCATTCGACAGCAGATTCAAAACTGGTCTGCCTATTTTATGCAAAAGAGGCCGATCCGTATCGCTGTTATGGGAATGAACTGCCACCTTCTTGCCTGCAAGCTTAGCTGCCAACGCAGTTCCAAAGGCTCCCGCATCCAGAATATTCATATACAGGGCATCATATCCTCTCATAATCTCACACACCCTTTTTATATGCTTCACAGGGTGAGCGGCGAAGCTCTCCACATAATAGATGCGGCTTCCCATTGCAAGCAGTTCATCCCTGTAAGCAACTTCAGGAAATACTGTCAACATATCAAAGTGACACTCATTGGAATCCATATGCCTCATCCTATGCAAGATGTAGGATTCCATCCCCCCCGGATTATCACTCATTCCATAAACTAAGATCCGCTTCCCTTCCTTGTGCTCCATCTCCCTTTACCCCCTATTTCACCTTCAAATACAAGGGTCTTAACCACTTTTCCACAAAATGAATCCCCTTTGCTATCAACTCGATCTGAAACACCCTTTTCTCTTTCAAGGATCGGTACATAAAGGAGAGGATTCCGTGAACAGGCACCTCTGATTTCTCAATGAGCTCACAGTAGACCTGGTCTGTCTCAAATACCTGAGCCAGCCATTCACCTGTGCTTTTCCCCCCAATCTCTATCTCTTTTTTTCGGATCCTCTGAATGGAAGAAAATAAATACCTGGTATAGGTAAGGCCAAGAGCCTGCCTGTTGCTTTCTGTCAGCATTCCCCAGCTCTCATACTGAGCCATCAGCCGCTCCATCCTCCCCTTGTGAATCTGGTAATAATCAGGTATCCTTCTCCCGGTGGCAGTTCCATACCGCTTCTTGTAAGTGTAGGGAGCTGTCTCCATCACAATTATACTGTCAATATCCTGACAATATTGAATGTTGAAGTATATATCCTCAAGTATCTTCATATCTGGTATGGTTAAGTCCAGACTCTTTAAATAAGCTCTGTTGTAGACCTTGTTCCACAGATACCCATACAGCGTCTGTCCCTCCAGCTCTATGATGGCCTTTCGGATCTCCCTCTTGTCTTCAGATACAAGCCCGGAGGGAATCACCTCCTTCCTTCCTGTCTGCCTGTTATTCTCATCAAAATATTCCTCCACTAAGCCAAATACTACAAGCTTCAAATCCTCCACTGATTCAGAGGAAATTTTTTGATGAAGGGAGGCAAGAAGATCCTGAGCAATCACATCATCACCATCCACAAACAGAAGAAACCTTCCCCGGCTTTCACTGATTCCCCTGTTTCTGGCAGCAGCAGCTCCCTGATTCCTTCCCAGATCAATGACCCGCACCTGGGAATACTGATCTGCAAACGCCATGATCTTCTGTAAGGTGGCGTCGGAAGATCCATCATTGATCACAAGGATCTCATCGTCTCCAAACCTCTGATGGACAATGGAATTCAAACAGTCCTCAATAAAAGCTTCCCCATTAAAAACAGGAATAATAATGCTGAAAAATGGCTCTACCTGTTTGTTTTCAGCCTGGCAAATACCTTCATATTGTGCTCCTTCACCCATGTTATCACCTTCGCCTCCAGCATAATTAAGGGCAGACTCTTCCAACGAATTGGAAGATACATTACCTTCCCATAGGTTGATCTGGGCTTTGCATCCTTTAAGGCATCCTCTACCTCAGATGCCTTTAGCATCCTCCTGCCCTCTGCCCATTTTTCCTTTAAGGTGAGCTTGCAATTTGGATTGGTAAGATTCTCAAAGCACCCAATCAGCCGATCCAGATATCTTCTGGATACCATCTCTCGATTCTCTGTTTTCTCCCACAGATTCCAACGGTCATACAGATCCATCATCCACTGATGTTCTTCCTGCCGCTTCTGATACATCCCTGATACATATCTGGCTGTTTCCGATTCCGTTCTGGCTCGGAGAAAATGGTAATATTGCTTCGAGGTTACGCTCACCCTCTCAATATCCCGGATCACAGATAATACAAATGGAAAATCATCCCAAAATGTCTCAGGAAAAAGCAGATTATGCTCCACAATATACTCTCTCAAATATAGCTTATTCCATGGGGAATACAGCATATTTTTATCAAACAGCTGATATGCATTCTCCTGGAACGCCTCTTTGCTCCGGAACACTCCATCCTCAGGAATATAATTCCCTGTAATATACTTTCCCCTCTTCAAATCATAGTAGGTATCAATATAGAAGCCTGATATCACCAGCTGTGAGTCATGGCTCTTGGCCAATGTATACAAGTCCGACAGCATGGTGGGTTCACACCAATCATCACTGTCCATAAAATAGAGGTACTCACCTTTGGCTTTTTGGATTCCATGGTTCCTGGCAGCTGGAGCTCCTGAATTTTCCTGGTGTATCACGGTAATCCTACCGTCTCTCCCGGCATATGAATCACATATTTCCCCCGATCGATCCGGTGTTCCATCGTCAATCAGAATCATTTCCCACTGAGCAAACGCCTCACCCTTCTGGTCTCTCTGATGTAAAATTGATTCGATGGCTTTTGAAACGTACTCCTCCACCTTATATACAGGCATAATCACACTTATCTTTATCTGGTTTTCTGATTGCTTCTGCTTCATGCGTTCTTATCAAACCCTTCTGTGCTCTCTTTCGTGAAGATAACCTTCACTGTTTTTAATATCAGAGAAATATCCATTAACAGACTGTAGTTCTGTATATACATTAAATCCAGCTTCAGCTTATCGTAGGGTGTTGTATTATATTTTCCATATATCTGGGCATACCCGGTCAAACCACCCTTCACCATAAGCCGATCTCTGAATTCCGGAATTTCAGCGGTGTATTTTTCCACATGCTCAATCCGCTCCGGCCTTGGCCCCACCACACTCATATCACCTTTAAAAATGTTGAACAGCTGAGGAAGCTCATCAATCCGGGTGGCTCTTATGAAAGACCCGATTCTGGTAATTCTGGGATCCTTCTCCACAGCCGGAATAAACTCTCCCTCCTTCTCAGCATCTACAATCATAGAACGAAATTTTATAATATTAAAAATACGTCCATCCTTTGTGCATCGCTTTTGTTTGAAGAAAACAGGACCACCGTCCTCCAGCTTAATAGCCAGAGCAGTGAGGCAGAGAATAGGAGAGCTGATTATAATGCCAATCCCCGACAGACAAAGATCAAAAAGACGTTTTGCCAGCTCCTGCTCCACTGTCAGCCCATAATTTCGATTCAGGAACACGGTAGAATCAAAAATATGGAGGGTTTCACTGCCCTTTAAAATCACATCTGATACTTTAGGCAGCGTATAAGTCCGAAGTCCCTTGCTGTAACAGCGTTTCAACAAATCATTTCGAATATCCGCCCTGATATCCCCTATGATAACCCCGTCATATCCCTCACACTGATTCACAACATCCTCTATCATGGCTGCCTCATATTCACCCTGCTCCAAATTCAACTTTCGTTTTTTTGCTAATACATAGCGATCCGGCCGGCCGGCAAACTTTTCTGAAAGCAGGCCGGCGTCACTTGTATACAGCATCAGCAGCCGCTGGGGCGGAAACAATCTTACAAAGACACGATTGCTCAAAATACTCCAGACAATCACAACCAGAACATTCAGAACCGTCATCCAAACCAGGGGAGCCGGAGACAGGTACCAGGTAGCCACTGGAATCACAATTACAAAGTATGTGACAAAATTCGTCACAAAAGCGCAGATACTCTGACTGAGAATCATATCAAACACTTTGTAATAACCGATCTTCATTCCTCCATATATATGAGAAAAAACCAGCGTCAAAACGATATATGCCCCCAGCAGAAAATAATTCCCTTTAAAGCGATAGGGGTTCCGTATATATGGATTAAAGAAGCAGATCCACACATAGAAAAAAATAAATCCCTGAACCAGAATCAATATCATCCCCAGAAGATCTCTCACAATGCGGCGATACTTCTCCCTTGTTTCCCCTTGTCTCATGCTTCCCAATCTCCCATCTTACCAGCCCAAGCTGCCTCACTCCCCGAAGGGGTCATAGCAAAACCCTGTACATTCTCCCCTCAAGTATACCACCTCCCGGGAAATCATGCAACGTTGCGGTATCGCTGCAAACTCACCTGTAAATTCACCCGCAAACTCACCCCCTAAACTCACCTGCAAACTCACCCCTAAACTCACCCACAAATCCCCCCACAAAGAAGGAGCCATCCTCTGACAGTTCCCCTCCGTCCCTATCCAATGGCTCCTATGCTTCACTTTATCCTATTGATCCTCAGCTGAGGTAATACCAGGTGAGGCAATTTCTCCCGTATCCGCTTTCCCTGCTGCAACTCCCATGGCCAGCAGCACCATGGTAATTGGCGCCACAATCGGCACGCTTATATTTACTACCTCCTGAACCCAATAGCAGAGCAGGGCAAATACAACTGCCAACACCACCGGAAGCCGTTTGGATGTGCGAACCATCTCTGTAACGGAGGATGCCAGAAGGGAAAGGTAAGCCAACAGCCCTGCTATGCCGATGGTCACAAGATACTGAAGGTATTCATTATGCATACTGTCAAATCTCTCCCTGTATCTGGCTACCATCTCCCCATAATAATTGTTCATGGTAATAATTCCAAAGGTATCCGGCCCATGCCCAAATAATTTGTGAAGCAGCGGAAACTTCCCGTAGCTCTCCATTCCAATTCTCCAAATATACCATCTGTGGGTTCCCCAATCATCATTAATGACCAGATATTTTTTCAGAGAGCCGTATGCTTCTGTATTGCCCAGAATATTCACATCATAGAGCACATAGCACACCCCTAAGATTACGGCAGCCATGGCCCCAAACCAAACCCACCTTCCAAGATTACTTCTCCTTTGTATCCCCGGCAGGTTCCCTCCCCTTGCCTCCACTAGAGACAGGACAATGGTAATGCACCACAATGCAATCACAAGCCATGACAGATACTCATAACCTACAATAATGTTAAATAAACCTTTGATTCCCAGCACCTGCTCCGGAAATGCCTGATTCAAGCTATCAATAAGCTGAAACTCTGTAAACAGAATGGATACCAGAAGCAGATATTTCCTGACTCCATTGATATGATTGAAAAGATACAAAGGCAGAAGGCCAAAAATCACTGCCATGGTCAGGTAGGCATTGTCACTGATCCCCGTTATCAAAGCAAGGAGAGAGATCATCACGGTAGCTAAATACCAATACCTCCTGATTCTGTTCTTCTCCAAAATAAAAAGGGCGGTTCCCATCCCTGCAACTAAGGCCACATAGGCAGTATAGGTGTTAATATTCCCAATGGTGGAGGCGAATATCTTGTACTGCTCCCAAATCATATTCTCTTTAAAGCCTATGGGATCAATGTCAAAGTACTGTAAAATTCCAATGATACACACTATCATTCCTGTACCCAGAAACACATCCAGGTACCACTGTTTGAATCTGAGAAAACGGCTGAGCATAAAATAGCTGACTGTATAGAGTATCATTAAAAACAAGCCCATGAACCTTCCTTCATTGCCCCAGAAGGACTCATAAAAATAATCTGACTGGCAGGTTGAGATGGTAACTGCTCCCAAGAATACAAGCATGGCCCAGTCTACAGGCTTCAGACTCTTAATACGGAAGCTCTCACAAAGGTGCTTTACGCCCTTCCACTGATGATAGCGCCCATCCCCATACAGAAAAAAAAGTGCCACCAGAAAAAGCGCCCCTGTCATAAGCAGAACCGCCCGGTAATAAAAAATATACTTCACCGTCAGTATATCAAAATAAAAATTGCGAAACACCAATGGGAACACAGCAATCAGAACAACGGTAAAAAAGCTGACGATCCTTTCATTGGTCTTGTTCCAGGACAGAAGCCACCTATTTTCTCCATGGTTCTCCTGAGCCGTTAAACTCTCATCCACATTCAACATAATATTATCAGCCGTATCCCTTCCTTTTATAAAATTCTTCTACAGTATATCATTTTGCCCATTTTTCTGCAACTTTATGATTTTACAAACGTCCTTGGTTTTCTTTAAAATTGTATTAACATCAAGGAGCCCCTTTCCTTCTCTCTATGAAAAGGCAGGCCCAAGGCTCTTTTGAACTCCTGTGGAAAAAGCGGATTCTCCATCCCAGACACCATTGGAGTCTACATAGTAGCCGTCCGGTGTAATATCATCTGTCAGCATCCGTCCGCCCATATTAAAGTAATACCATCTTCCATCGGAATCCTGAATCCATTCAGAAGCAGCATAGACACCACTCTTTGTAAGGTATCTCCAATCCTCTCCCTTCTGCTTCCATCCGGGCATATAGCTGACCCGCACGCCTTTTCCATTCACATAAACTCCATCCGGCGTAATGGTATCTGCCAGCATAATGCCGGCTTCGTTCAAATAATATTCCTCTCCATCCACATTCAGCCAGCTATTGCTGATAAAGTTCCCATCTACGGTTCTATATTTCCACTGTTCATTCTCCTTCACCCAGCCGGCTGTCGTGGTTCCTGAGTATGCACCTGCATCCGATCCATCCACATTGATCAGATACTTGCGCACCTCTGGCGGAAGCTCTGACGGAGAAACCCCTGATGGCAGATGTACTACGTCAATATACCTTTCATTGCTGTCCAGGTTATTATTGTTGGTAAGGAGTACAATACGAGTGGTTGGCTGGCTTCCCTGTGGAAGAACAGACCAATTCTCCGGAATTCCCCATACCCCATTGACCTGGGTCAGAGCCGGCACCTGTCCCCAGGGCTGAGCGTAAACACTGGGATTGAAGGTATATCCATAATCATATCCTCTGCTTAAAACCACATCCTTCTCCAGGATCGTGTTTCCTCCTGAGAGAATCACAAAGGACTGACCATTCCCACAATCCACCGGCTTCCATGAAAAAAGATAAGCACCGCTGCTCTCCATTGTAACCGATAATGGGGCAGCCACTGATCCCAGTGCTGATGCAGCTGACAAGCTGAAGGCTAAGGCTAATATCGCCAGATTTCGTTTGAACATTCCATATCCCTCCTGATATTATAATATAAAAGAAGCGCTATGACCAACTAAAACTTAATCAGTCATAACGCTTCCCCTTAACTACTTAATGTTATTTGTACGTAGAAATCAATTAGTTCTCTACGTAAACTGCCTTGATACCAACATTCTTCTCAACTAAGTAACGATAGTCGTTTCCGTCAACGTTCTTAGAATTGCTGTTGATGATCTTTCCGGAAGTATTTACCAGAGAGTACTCCTTGTAAGAAGCAGGAGTAACCTTTCCGTCAGCAAGAGTACCACCTACAATGTACAGCTCTTTAACATCCTCTGGCTTCTTGCTCAGCTTGAGAGCCTTAAGAACAGCATCCTTCTGGTCATCGCTTACTTCTACGAATCCAGCTTCTTTGATGAATGCTTCTGCATCAGAAAGCTTTGTATATGCTTTGCTTCCATCAGCTTCGCTTCTCTTAACTACCTGATACTTCTCATCAGTTCCAGCCTTCAGTAACATACCAGACTGATACAGCTTATCTTCCTTCTCGCCAGTTACACCAGCACCCTTCTTGCTTCCAGATGTCTCAAAGGAGAAGCTGTACTTCTCGCCATCCAGGTCAAGAGTGGTCTTGCCAGTCTTCATAGCACCGTCTTCGCCATCGCCGAAGTAGTAGAAGTTATAGCCATCCTTCTCGTAAGCTCCTGCGTTAGCAAGGAAATCAGACTCTGTGTTGAATGGAGCTGCAGCATCATCATCTGCCTTTACGCTAAGGCTGTCACTGTTGTCACGAACGAACTTCATGCCGTTAACCATACGTCCATCGTTTCCGAATGCATACTTCTTGCCCTTGATGGTCTTGAACTCACCTGCGTACAGGTTACCGCTGCCATCTGCATAGTACCAGCTTGCTTCGTCGTTGCCATATCTGGTAGCATCCAGTTCCTCAGCAGGAACAACCTTGAACCAGCCCTTGTTCAGTCTTGCACCATCATCAGCGCTCTGATACCATCTCCATGTCTGGCTCTCCTGTGCTGCTCTAGCCTCAGAAGCAGTTCCGGCTGTAGCAACATTAGAAGTTGCAAGCTTACCATACTCTTCTGCATCACGAGACCACTCTGCTGTCATAGCACCGTTCTCGTCGAATGCATACTTCTTGCCGTTGATGGTCTTTTCCTTCTGCTCCTTACCACCCTCAGCCTTTACCTTCTTACCGTTAGCCTGGAAGTAGAACCAACGAGACTGCTCTTCATCCTCGTTGAATGCAGGAGCTGTGCTCTTGTCGCCGGTTGCTCCCTCATAGGTAACATCCATCTGCATCCATCCGGTAGCCATAGCACCGTCATCGGAACCACCAAAGTAATAATCTCCTGTCAGGAATGCGTTGCCGTCAGTGTTGTCGATGTGCTCTGTTCCTTCAGCAGACACCCATCCCCACAGCATCTTACCTTCCTCGTCAAAGGCATACTTCTTGCCGTTAATTGTCTTTAATGCAACCTTAGTATTGTTTCCGTTGGTTAATGCCTTACCATTAGCCTGGAAGTAATACCAGTTCTGATCTGGCTGATCATTCTCGCCAGCCTCTTCATTCTCAATGGCTACCCACTGATTGGAAGCCATAACACCGTTAATATCTACATAGTAGTAGTTATCGCCATCCTCGATCATAGTATCAACAGCCATCTCGCCGGCTCCATCAAGGTAATACCAGTTATTACCGGACTTAGCCCACTTATCTGTTGCTCTTTCGCCATCTCTGTTGTAGTATACCCAAGTACCATCTTCCTCGGCCCAACCCTGAGCAGCGAAGGAGGTCATGGATGCACCGATAGCGAGCAGTGCTGCTGTAGATAATACAGCAACTAATCTTGTCTGCTTTCTCATAATTAATGCACTCTCCTTTTTCTTTTTAAATACTTTTTGAAATTCCTAATTGCATTACGAGTTGATTATACTTCGGATAAGGAAAATTATCAATACTTTTTTTGCATTTTTTGCAAATTCTACTAGAAATGCGTAAAAGCAACAATTTTCTCCTAAAAGGAAGCAACTCCATCACACGCATTTAGTATAGTATAGATTTGAGGAAAATACCATAACATTTACCTGTTCATTTTCTTACGTAATTATTACAAAAACCAAAGCCTCTGTACAAATTGCACTTCTGCCTGCACAATCAGGGCTTCAAAAAAAATGATACCCATTTTTTGCTATGGGTATCATTTTTTGACACCTGTCTGATGTCCGTCTTCATAAGTCCCTTAAGGTTCAGATCAGATGACAGATGAAACAGAAGCCTTCTCCAGAATGGCAGCATAGGCTTCCCTCATCCCCTTTTCCTGAATCAGATCGTAATCCTTCTGTACATGGAGAATCATCTCTGTTAAGTCTTCCTCCCAGTAATCCCTGCGCTTCAGAATGGCTTCTACAGAAGCCGTCCTCATAAAGGTTTGTATCTCCTCCCCATCCCTGGGACTGTCTGTGCGGTAGAATGCAATCAGGGCAGCCATGGAAAAAGTAAGCGCCCCGGGGTATTCCCCAAACCTTTCCTTATACTCTAAGATAGTAGGAAGCACACGCACCCGAAACTTGCTCACCGAGTTTAAGGAGATGCTTAACAGCTGATGCTTCACAAATGGATTGGAGAAACGTTCCATCACAGAAGCTCCAAAGCTCCGGTTGTCCTCTGTATCTCCCATGGCCGGAATAATTTCCTCGAAGATGCATTTTTTTAGGAAAGAGGATACCATCTCATCCTTTAAACAGTCTCCTACTGTCTCAAGCCCATAAAGGTATGCCCCCAGGGCCATAGCAGTGTGTCCCCCATTTAAGATGCGCACCTTTCTCTTCTTATAAAAGGCTACATCGTGGGTCCATACAATATTGCAGCCGGCCTTTTGGAACGGAAGCTCATTCTCATAATTACCTTGGATCGCCCACAAATGAAAAATTTCTGCTGTATCTATCAGCTTGTCCTCATAGCCAATCCGCTCTGTGAGCTCTTCTATCTCATCCTTTGGATATCCGGTTACAATTCGATCTACCAGAGTATTGCAAAAGTCATTCTCTGTCTCAACCCATTTTTTAAATCCATCTTCCAGCTCCCACAGCGAAGCATATTGAAGCACGCATTTCTTCAGCTGATCCCCATTCTCGTCTATGAGTTCACATGGGAGAAGGATCAATCCCCTTAATCCCGCCTGATATCTTCTATATAAAAACTGACACACCTTAGCAGGGTAGGATTTGGGCGGCATATCTGTCAGCTTTTCTGTTCCTGTATACCGGATTCCTGCCTCCGTCGTATTGGACACCAGCACTCTTAGATCCGGATTCTCTGCCAAAGCAATATACGCCTCATACTGTGTGTATGGATTTAAAGCTCTTGAAATAGAAGTTATCTCCCTATGCTCCTCCACCACGTTTCCCCGATCAATGCCTCTTAAGAACAAGTTATAACGGCAGTTCTGTTCTGCCAGAATCTCACACATCCCCTGTTCAATGGGCTGGACTACTACAACCTTCCCATGGTATAGTCCTTTTTCCTGAAGCTTGTGGAAAAAATAATCTGCAAATCCACGCAAAAATCCACCTTCACCAAACTGAATCACTGTTTCCTTGATCGAACGATCCATGGTTTTCCTCCTCCACAAAAACGTTTTTTGTAAGCACTTACATTATCAGGTAAAATTTTTTCTTTGTTTCTATAAGTATACTATACACCACGTTCGGAAAATATACAAGGAGTTTTAACCAGAATTGTAAGCACTTACATTCTCCTGTCAAAAAAGACAGGCAGCTGCCGCCCCATCGGAGGACTGCAACCGCCTGTCATAAAATCTCTATTCCGCCAAGTCAGACTGAATTACTTAAGAGTAACCTTAGCTCCCTCAGCCTCTAACTTAGTCTTGATATCTTCAGCCTCTTCCTTGGAAGCGCCCTGCTTTAACACCTTAGGTGCTCCGTCAACTACGTCCTTAGCTTCCTTAAGACCCAAGCCGGTGGCCTCACGTACAACCTTGATAACCTTAACCTTGTTAGGACCAACATCTGTCAGCTCTACGTCGAACTCGCTCTTCTCCTCAGCTGCTGCTGCTCCAGCGCCTGCTGCTGCAACTACTACGCCTGCTGCTGCAGATACGCCAAACTCTTCCTCACATGCCTTTACTAATTCGTTCAGTTCTAATACGGATAATTCCTTGATAGCTTCGATAAACTCAGCAGTTGTTAACTTTGCCATTGTATAGTCCTCCTGTTTAATCTTTAAAATTGGTTTGGATGTGCAGCTTAAGCCCTCAGGCCGGCACACCCTTCATTCTCAGCGAACAGTAAGCCCTTACGCTTCTGCCGCTCCACCCTTCTGCTCTGCAATCTGATTGAGCACACGAGCCAGGTTTGTGATTGGAGACTGGATGCTGCCAAGCAGCTTGCCCAGAAGCTCTTCTCTGGATGGGATGGTAGCAATCACCTGAGTTCCTGCTGCATCGTAGTAAGTTCCCTCAATAATAGATGCCTTCAGTTCCAGCTTTGGTGCGTTCTTAGCGAAGTTAGCTAAGATTCTTGCAGGAGCAGTTGCATCTTCCTTGGATACTGCCAGTGCAGTGGGTCCCTCCAGATGTGGATCAAGAGCTGCGAAGTCTGTCCCTTCAGCTGCACGCTTAATCAGAGTATTCTTAAATACCTTATAGGTAACTCCAGCTTCTCTTAACTGCCGGCGCAGCTGAGTATCCTGCTCTACTGTCAGACCACGGTAATCTACAATAACCGCACTTGCAGCGCCCTCAAGCAAAGACTTGATCTCCTCTACTACCGGCTGTTTTAATTCAACTTTTGCCATGAATGGTTTACCTCCTTATATATTTTTGCATTGAAAACCGTCATAGCATCTTCTAAACATAAAAGACCCCTCTGCCATAAGGGCAGAGAGGCCTGCAAAATCTCACCATAAATAGTCAGAGTTTGTATGTTCCTCGGCAGGCGATATGCCTTATACCTTACGGTACCTGCTGTCTCAGGGCATTCAATACTGTGGTATCATACCATAAGGCATGACCCATGTCAAGTTCTATATTCGCAATTAATTAGTTCACCAGCTTCGCCACATTCAGCTTAACGCCAGGACCCATGGTGGAGGTCATAGCTACGCTCTTAAGGTATGCTCCCTTAACTGTGCTTGGCTTCGCCTTAATAATTGCATCCATCAGCGTCTGGAAGTTGTCCGCTAACTGCTCCTCTGTGAAAGAAGCCTTTCCTACTGGCACATGAATAATATTTGTCTTGTCAAGTCTGTACTCAATCTTACCAGCTTTGATATCGTTGATGGCCTTGGTTACGTCCATGGTTACAGTACCTGCCTTGGGGTTTGGCATCAAGCCCTTGGGTCCAAGCACACGTCCCAGACGGCCAACAACACCCATCATGTCAGGGGTTGCCACTACAACGTCAAAATCCAGCCATCCGTCGTTCTGGATCTTTGGAATCAATTCCTCAGCTCCCACATAGTCAGCACCTGCTGCCTGAGCCTCATCTGCTTTTGGCCCTTTTGCAAATACTAAGATACGTACGGCTTTTCCTGTACCGTGAGGCAGAACAACTGCGCCACGAATCTGCTGGTCAGCGTGACGTCCGTCACAGCCGGTTCTGATATGAAGCTCTACAGTCTCGTCAAACTTTGCAGATGCATTCTTCTTTACCAATGCGATTGCGTCTGAAACATCATATAATGCAGCACGATCTACATTCTTAAACGCTTCTGCATATCTTTTACCTGTTTTCATTCTTAATAACCTCCTAGTGGTGTTGACGGGGGAATCTCCCTCCCACGTTCATATAACGGATCGTTGCCTTTGCCAGGCCGCCCTTCATTACTCCTCGATGGTGACGCCCATACTTCTTGCAGTTCCGGCAATCATGCTCATGGCAGCCTCTAAGCTGGCAGCATTCAAATCAGGCATCTTAGTCTCTGCAATCTTCTGAAGATCTGCCTTCTTGAGGACAGCTACTTTGTTCTTGTTGGGAACAGCGGAGGCTGTCTTTAAGTTGCAGGCCTTCTTGATGAGTACAGCTGCCGGAGGAGTCTTGGTAATGAAGCTGAAGCTTCTATCCGCATATACGGTAATGACAACCGGGATAATCATATCTCCCTGATCTGCTGTCTTTGCATTAAACTCCTTGGTAAACTGCACGATATTAACACCATGCTGACCAAGAGCCGGTCCAACCGGCGGTGCTGGTGTTGCCTTTCCAGCCGGAATCTGTAGTTTAATATATCCTGTTACTTTCTTTGCCATCTTAGGCACCTCCTAAAATTATGTGGTATTGTCGGGAATCTCCCTCCCACCAGCCTTTGCCCTGCAAAAGCTGATCCTTTGTGCTACAACTGAATCTGCCTACATCTTCCTGACTTCAGCAAATCCAAGCTCAACCGGTGTTTCACGGCCGAACATCTCTACATTGATGGTAACGGTCTTCTTACTATCGTTAATCGCCTTGATGGCTCCCACCGTCTCATTCCATGCACCGGAGATAACAACCACTGTATCCCCTACTTCAAAATCGACTAAGACGTCTTCTTTTATAAAGCCCAAGCTGGCCATCTCTTCTCCTGTCAGAGGAACCGGTTTGGAGCCCGGACCTACAAAACCAGTAACACCGCGGGTGTTGCGCACTACATACCATGTGTCATCGTTCATGACCATGTTTATGAGCACATATCCCGGAAACATCTTCTTATCAGCCTTCTTCTCCACGCCGTTTTTAAGTTCCACAACAGGGAGCATGGGAACTGATACTTCCAGGATCTGATCTTGAAGGTTTCTGTTCTCGATTGTCTTCTCAATATCGACCTTAACTTTGTTCTCATAACCTGAGTAGGTATGGACTACATACCAATGTGCTTCTGACATACAATCACCCTCGCCATTATTCCGCTCTCCACTTTGAGTTTATACAAAGCTCAAAATGGCACAGCGGCTGTGCTGCCTTCTTGAATTAAAGAATAAAGCCTAAACCAAACTTCAAAACGTAGTCCAGAACAGCGATCAAAGCACCGATAAAAATGGACATCGTTACTACTGCCACGGCCTGCTTAGCCACCGTTTTACTGTCAGCAAAGACGATCTTTTTGAATTCCCTCTTAAGTCCTCTGAAAAATCCAATCTTCTTCTCTTTCTTTGCTGCCTTTTCTTCATTGCCAGTCTGGGTCGTTTTCTCTTTGGGCTCTACAGTTGTTACTGTATTATCTTCCATACTTTCACGTCCTTTACTGAGCAGGATTACTTTGTTTCCTTATGCACGGTGTGCTTCTTGCAGAATCTGCAGTACTTGCTTGTTTCCATGCGATCCGGATGAGTTTTCTTATCCTTCGTCATGTTGTAGTTGCGTTGCTTGCATTCTGTACATGCCAGTGTGATTTTTGTGCGCACGACTTCCACCTCCACTTATATTATCGTAGTTCACATTTGCTGCTCAGCTCTTATTTTTGAGCATAAAAAAAAGACCTAAGCTCTTCCATTCGCCCATCCACTATACCACAGATGAGGCAGTACGTCAAGATTTTTCAGGCCATTTGTTGGGCTTCCTCCGGGCAGGTTTCCCTGTCTACATACCGCTCCCTATAAAAATGGCAGCAAAGCAGATTCGTTCCACGCCTGCTTCTCTAAGAACACGGGCGCAGGCTTCCAGCGTGCTTCCGGTGGTATAGATATCATCAATCAGAAGAACGGATCGGATGTGAGAGGGCAGGAACTCTACTGTGAATGCCTGTTCCAGATTTTTCAGACGAGCCGCAGGATCCAGGGTCTTTTGGGGAGCAGTCTTCCTGCTGCGTTTTAAAATTGACGTGTTAAGGGGAATCCCTGTTCTGCGGGACATCCGCCAGGCCAGCTCCTGAGCCTGATTAAATCCTCTCTCTCTTAACTTAGAGGAATGGATGGGAACAGGAACCAGAACCTCTGCCTTCATGGCAAGGAGAGCGTTTCCCAGCCTTTGGCACATGGCTTCACTGTAAAAATCCAGGTATTCCCGTTTATTTTTGTACTTGATGGCTGCCATGGAGCATCTGGCTCTTTCATCATAATTAAGAAGCGCCACCCCATAATCAAAGGTGCGGTGTCTCCTGGAGCAGTCAAAACAGTATTCCACTGTGTGGCTCATCACCTCCTTGCCGCATTTCTTACAGGTAGGCTGGCGAACCCAGGATAGCTTTTTGATGCATCCGGGGCAAATAAGCGCTCCCTTGGGGAGAACAATTTGAAAACAGACAGGACAGCGGCGTGGGAAAAGGAGATCCAATCCCCTCTCTGCCCATGAATGGAAACAGTTCATCATCATACAGGGTATCCTTTCCAAATCAAAATGGAGTTCCAGGCAGATCTGCCGGATTCCAGGCTGAACCAGGTTTATGGTTTATGAAAGAGGTTCAGCCTGGGCAAAGATTTCTTCGATTCGGGCGTTCAGCCCGGAGTAACGTTTTTGTTCGATACAGTTGGCTGCCATGGTAAGAAATACATCCGGCAGACCTACCAGACAAACGCAGGAGCGCGCCCGGGTGACAGCAGTATAGATAAGGTTTCGGGTCATAAGCATACGAGGCCCGTTATACATCGGTATGATAACAGCCGGGTACTCACTTCCCTGGGACTTGTGGATGGTGATGGCGTAGGCCAGCTCCAGCTCCTCCAGCTGCTTAAAGCTGTACTCTATCATCTTCCCCTCATCAAACTCTACTGTAAGAAGCTCGGCATATTCGTTTATTTCACGGATAATGCCCACGTCTCCATTAAAAACACCGGATCCCTTATCCACAGGAATCCCGTACTTGTTCCGAACTTCCCACTCCATCTGGTAATTGTTCTTGATCTGCATCACCTTATCCCCCACCCGGTAGATGATACCTCCGGCTTCCTTTTCTTTCTTGTCCTTCTCCGGGGGATTCAAATGACTCTGAAGCACCTGGTTCAGCCGTTCCACCCCCAGGGCGCCTTTGCGCATGGGAGTCATTACCTGAATATCCAGAGGGTGAGCCTGTACATATCCCGGAAGCTTCTGTTGAATCAGGGTGACAGAGGCGTTGATCACTGCCTCCGGACTGTCTCTTCTGATAAAAAGAAAATCATTGCTCCTCTTCCCCAAATCCACAGGCTCTCCTTCATTGATCTTATGGGCATTGACAATAATGTCACTCTGTGCAGCCTGACGGAAAATGTGGGTGAGCTTCACCACATTGAACCGGCCGGAATCAATCATATCCCGAAGCACATTCCCCGGCCCTACGCTGGGGAGCTGATCCACATCCCCCACCAGAATGAGACGGGTTCCTACATTGACTGCCCTGAGAAGGGAATGTATCAGGCTTATGTCAACCATAGACATCTCATCAATGATAATTACATCTGCATCCAGAGGGTTCTCTTCATTTCTGTCAAAATGCATCCCTGCCGTCCCCTGCCCCCCTCTGGCCGGAGGATCCGCACTGTCCTTTCCCGGAATCCCGGAAGGCACCAGCTCCAGCATGCGGTGAATGGTTCTGGCCTCATATCCGGTGGCCTCAGTCATCCGTTTGGCTGCCCGTCCTGTGGGTGCTGCCAGGAGAATTTCCATGGACTCCATCTCAAAGTAACGGATGATGGTGTTGATGGTGGTGGTTTTTCCTGTACCGGGGCCTCCGGTGATCACCAAAAGGCCGCTGTTCACCGCCTCATATACGGCTCTCTCCTGAAGGCTGTCCAGGGAAATGGCCTCCTCCTGCTGTATTTTCTCCAAATTCCCTTTGATCTCTGTCTCAGGGATATCTCCTCTGATATTCAGATCGTAAAGCATCCTGGCAGTGTTTAATTCCAGATAGTAGTACTGAGAGGCGTAAACCAGGGAACCCACGGGGGAGGGCTTCACCACCACCTTACGGTCGATCTGCATGTCCATGATATGCTTTTCCATCTCCTGGGGAACCACCTTCAGCAGCTCTGAAGTCTGGCACAGCAGCTCCTCCTGGGGCAGATATGTATGACCCTTTGAGGCAGCCTGAAGCAGTATATATAAAATCCCTGCCTTGATGCGGTAATCGGAATCTGTGAAAATCCCTACCTTCTCCGCTATCTCATCGGCTATCTTAAATCCCACCCCTGGTATATCATCTGCCATGCGATAGGGGTTCTCCTTGATGATGCTGTAGAGGGAGGGACCATATTCCTGGTAAATCTTAGCTGCCAGATTCATGGTAATCCCATAATTCTGCAAAAACATCATAGCCTGGCGCATATCCCTCTTGTCCTCCACCTGCCGGGCAATGGACATGGCCATCTTCTCGCTGATCCCCTTCACCTCTGAAAGACGTTCCGGCTCCTCCTCCATAACGCGGAAGGTATCTGCTTTAAAATGACGGACAATTCTGGCGGCCAGAGAAGCTCCCACCCCTTTGATGGCGCCGGATCCAAGGTAGCGCTCCATGGACAGCTCGTCCTGGGGCAGCTTCATCTCATAGCGTTCTATGTGGAGCTGCTCCCCATACACCGGATGCTCACCCATGTGGCCTGTCGCCTGAATGAGATCTCCCTCTGCAGCGTAGGCCAGATTGCCCACCATGATGACTTCCTCTCCATCCATCTGGTCTGTGACGCTGAGAACCGTATAGCCATTGTCCTGGTTGCGAAATTTGATTTTCTCTATTATGCCTGTGATTGTTGCCATACTGCCTCTCTCTGACCCTCCCATCCGTTCAGAAGTAAAGCCCCCTTTATGAAAACCCGGCGGGAAGCTTGTCCTTTCAGCCTCCGAGCCGGGTTCTGTTACTTCTTAATAGTCCTCTCTTCCTCCTCCGCCCATGGCTGAATCCATAGCCAGATTCATACCGTGGGCAAATTCGATGAACTTGCCTGTGCCGATGGCCACTGCTGTCAGAGGATCCTCCGCAATCATAGTGGTAATACCTGTCTTTTCCTCAATCAGCCCATCCAGACCGCTGAGAAGGCAGCCGCCTCCTGTCATCACTATGCCCCGGTCAAAGATATCTGCTGCCAGCTCCGGCGGGGTGCGCTCCAGCACATTGTGAACTGCATCTACAATCTGAAGAGCAGGCTCTCTTAAGGCTTCCAGAGTCTCATCAGAGGTAACTACAATGGTCTTTGGAAGGCCGGTTACCAGGTTGCGTCCCCTCACCTCCATGGTCAGCACCTCAGGCCTGCGGTAGGCTGCACCGATATTTATCTTAATCTCCTCAGCGGTACGCTCACCGATCAGAAGGTTATGCTTCTTCCTCATATAACGAACCAGAGCCTCGTCAAAATCATCGCCGGCAATCTTGATGGAGGTGCTCACCACAGGGCCGCCCAGAGAAATAACTGCAATATCCGCAGTACCGCCTCCGATATCTACGATCATATTGCCACAGGCCTTGCCAATGTCAATGCCCGCTCCAATAGCGGCCGCTACCGGCTCCTCAATAATCGCTACCTCCCTGGCTCCTGCCTGATAGGTAGCGTCCTCAACTGCTTTTTTCTCCACCTCAGTCGCTCCACTTGGGATGCACACGCTGATTCTTGGCTTGCGGAGGTTCTTCTTGCCTACTGCCTTACTGATAAAATATTTTAACATCTTCTCAGTGATTGTGTAGTCGGAGATAACACCCTGGCGCAGAGGGCGAACAGCCACAATATTTCCAGGAGTTCGTCCAATCATAAGACGTGCCTCCTCACCGATTGCCATGATTTTGTTGGTATCACGGTCAATGGCCACTACAGACGGTTCTTTTAAAACAACGCCTTTACCCTTAATATATACCAGGATGCTGGCTGTTCCTAAGTCAATTCCAATATCATTGGACATCATTGAAAACATAAAAATGGTTCCTCCTTGCTATCTGCACCTGGGACAGGCCCTAAAACCTGCAGTCTTTCTTCTATGACATTGACTCTATTATATACAATATTTTAAAGTTTTCAAAGGGTTTTTTTCTTTTTTATTTTCTTTAGGTTTTTTTTATCTTGTAGACATATTTTTGACACATTTGTTCCGTATGATAAGAGCAAGTTCACCGAGAGGTGGACGAGGCCTTTGTTTCAAGTGATGACTTGAAATCACAAAGCTTTTTCATACTCATACCGGGCGGAGCGATCCGTCCGGCCCCCCTAATGACATTTTCTTTTTTATATACCTACCATGACTCACATAAGCATAATGCTTGCAAAAGAACAGGCTCCAGTACCTATTGGTACGGAACCTGTTCTTTTGCTGTCAGCCCTTACATCATTTTATTCACCATCTCCATCACTGCCTCTCCCAGCTCTTCTGCTTTCCTGTCTGCATCTTCTAAAGAGCTTCCCTTGACTCCATAGTAGAGCTTGAGCTTAGGCTCTGTACCGGAGGGTCTTGCACAGAGCCATGCTCCATGGCTCATATCATAATAAAGCACATTGGAAGAAGGAAGGCCGGTAGGCTTCACCTTCCCTGAAGCCAGGTCTGTAATGGTGTCCAGCTTATAATCTCTGGCAGATATGACTGTGTATTCCCCTACCTGCGCCGGAGTGCCGGCTCTCAGGGTTTCCATGACAGACTGGATCTTTGCAAGTCCTTCAATGCCAGACAGCTGGATGGCCTTCACAGAATCCTTGTAGTAGCCGTATTTCTCATACATGGCTTCCATGGCATCCCACAGAGTCATGCCCTTCTCCTTGTAGTAGGCTGCCGCCTCACAGAGAGCCGCCGTTGCAGAGATTGCATCCTTATCCCTTGCGTAGGTTCCAATTAAGCAGCCATAGCTTTCTTCCATTCCAAAGAGATAAGTTCCACAGCCGGTTGTTTCATTTTTAAGAATCTGCTGGCCAATCCACTTGAATCCTGTGAGCACCTCTATCAGCTCACAGCTATATTCTGCGGCCACTGCATCGATCAGATTGGTGGAAACAATCGATTTTATAACCTGTCCATCCTCAGGGATCCTTCCTGCTGCTTTCTTCTGACTCAACACATATTCGCACAGAAGGGCGCCGGACATATTCCCTGTAAGCGCAACGTACTCCCCTGACTTGGCATCCTTCACATATACCCCTAATCGATCCGCATCCGGGTCTGTTGCCAGCACCAAATCTGCATCCTTCTCTCTGGCCAGCTTAAGACCCAGGGTAAAGGCCTCCTCTGCCTCAGGATTGGGATAGCTTACCGTTGGAAACTCTCCATCCGGCATCTCCTGCTCAGGCACCACATATACATGGGTAAAACCAATCTCTTCCATCACTCTTCTGGCAGGAAGGTTGCCTGTTCCGTGGAGAGGTGTGTATACAATCTTAATCTGATCCTGCATCTTGTCAATGGCTTTCTGGTTTACCACCTGAGCCTTCACCTGGGAAATGTATTTGTCATCCATCTCCTTCCCAATCACATGGTACATTCCTGCTGCTTTGGCAGAATCCTGATCAGTGGTCTTTACTGTGGACAGATCCTGGATTGCCAGCACTTCCTCCGTCACGCCCTTATCGTGAGGAGGCGTAAATTGTGCGCCGTCCTCCCAATATACCTTGTAGCCATTGTATTCCGGAGGATTGTGGCTGGCTGTAATATTGATTCCTGCAATGCATCCCAGCTCCCTTACTGCATAGGACAGCTCCGGAGTGGGGCGCAGGGAATCAAACTTGTAGGCTTTAATCCCATTGGCTGCCAAAGTCATCGCTGCCTCCATGGCAAATTCCCGGGACATGCGTCGGGAGTCATATGCAATGGCTACCCCCTTCTCTGCCCCTCCCTTCTTGATGATGTAGTTGGCCAGACCCTGGGTGGCACGTCTTACCACATAAATATTCATACGGTTAATACCGGCTCCAATCACACCTCGAAGCCCGGCAGTGCCAAATTCCAAATCCATGTAAAAACGCTCCTTGATGGCCTTCTCATCACCCTCAATGGAGCGAAGCTCTGCTTTTGTATCTTCATCAAAATAAGGGTTGGCCAGCCATTCCCGGTAAATTTTCATGTAATCCTTCATCCCTACTCCCTCCAAAATGTTATATTATCTTACTACGATTATACTATACGAAGCAGCAAAAAGGAAGTACACATTAGAGAGCCTGGCAATCTCTCCACAAACGCTTCAGAAAACGGTTCCGCTCTGGCTGCTGGTTTTCCAGATTCTGAAGCTTTTCAAGATTGCGCCCGGGAATCCAGGCTTTATTGGCATTGTAATAGAAATTCAGCTGCTTCCAGTATTTCTCAGGATACAGAAACAGATAGTAGAGACAGGTGCGTTCTTTTTTGCTCATGGGTATCACCCGCTCGTAGGAATCCAGCATAGAAAGACCCAGATCAATATTCCAGCCCTGCTTTTCCATCACCTTGCGCATAAAGCGATATAAATCGGAGGCCTGAATACCCAAATGCATCCGATTGTACTCAATAACAGCGGTATAATTGCTGCCCATCAGTACATGGTGCTGATCCAGATCTCCGTGACACAGGTACAAGGGCTTTTTTCCTTTCTCCTTCCTGGGCTGGCGCACCTCCGCCGCTTCCAGCTCATCCCAGCCAAAGGCCAATCCCTCTTTCTGATCCCACAAGCCTCTAAGCCCCTCCACCGCTTCCAGCGCCTGAGCGTAAAACATATCGTAATTTCCTATCACACACAGCTCAAACTGCGATTTCCCCCTCTTGCTCCTGACGTAGTTTCTGGCTCTTTGCAGCTCCCGGTTGTGGCGCTCCAGCTCCTTCTCCGGAGACTCAGAAAGGATGGATCCCATACTCCACTCTTCATGAAAGGGAATACGCCGAAGCTGACTGTGAAGCATGCCCAGGCGTGACAGCGCCTGACGAATCTCCATATTGTCTTTTATATTGCACTCCCGGTCTGTAAACCAATCCTTTAATATATAACGAGTTCCGTCACCTGTAATAGACAGCAGGCTTCCCTCTTTGTTCCTAATATACCGATCAACCCTCAGGCTCCCCCTGCTATCTAACATTCCGAGAACCTGATCCTCAAATTCCAGACGCTTTGCAGTTCCACGATATTCCTTTAACAGCCTGCAGCCGCCTGGAGTCTCGCAGATCCAGGATCCCCGGCCCTTTCTTACAGATAAAATTTCCATATCGTATTGCTCTAAGGCTTCCACGTACTTCTCGTTCATTTACAACCCCTCCACACTCTGGTGTGCCTCCTGGTATTTCCCGGAAACAGACCCACTGACTCCCACTCATTTAGTCGAAACGGGAAGCTGCCGTTTCAGCTATTTCTAGGGTATGTAAAGAGGTAGTTTTTTATGACAAAAAACCGGCCCTGCTGCACTGGCAAGCCAGCGGCAAAGACCGGAATTCACTCAGGTTATGCTTCCTCACCTGTCCAGTGAAGGTGGTGAAGGGCTCCCTCCATCTCCATTTTGTCAAATCCATTCTGCCTCAGAGCCTCGTAGAGAAGAATGGATACAGAATTAGACAGATTTAAGGATCGGATATCTCCCCACATGGGAATTCGGACGCAGCGAGATTCATGTTCCACCAGAATCTCTTCAGGGATTCCTGCGCTTTCCCTTCCAAACATAAGATAACAGTCCTCCTGATAAGTAATATCCGAGTATACTCTGTGGGCTTTTGTGGTGGCAAAATACATCTTTCCAAGAGCTTCCGGGTTCTTATCCAGAAACTCCTGATAGTCGCTGTACACAGTTACATCCAGCTTGTCCCAGTAATCCAGGCCTGCTCTGCGGATCGCCTTTTCATTCAGCTTAAAGCCCAGGGGCTCAATCAGGTGAAGGCGAGTTCTGGTTGCTGCACAGGTACGGCCAATATTCCCTGTATTGGCTGGCATCTCAGGCTCCAGAAGCACAATGTTCATCGTAAATGCTTACACCTTCCCATCCAGCTTATCCACAAACCGCCTGATACGTCCCAGCGCTTCCTTTAAATTCTCTAAAGAGTAAGCATAGGAGATTCTCACAAAGCCCTCTCCACAGTCGCCAAAGGCAGTTCCAGGCACAACAGCAACCTTCTCCTCCTTTAAAAGCTCTGTGGCAAACTCCTCAGAGGTCATACCAAACCGCTTGATGTTGGGGAAGGTGTAGAATGCACCCATAGGCTCAAAGCATTCTATCCCCATCTCCCTGAAGGAATTCAGAAGAAAACGGCGGCGCTGGTTATAGGACTCCCGCATCTTAGCCACATCCACGTCCCCATGCTTCAAAGCAGACACAGCTGCATACTGGCTGGTAGTGGGAGCGCACATAATGGCGTACTGGTGAATCTTTAGCATCTGCTCCAGAATTGCTCTGGGCGCTGCGGCATAGCCCAAACGCCATCCGGTCATAGCGTAGGATTTGGAGAATCCGTTGATGAGAACGGTTCTCTCCTTCATCCCTGGAAATGCTGCAATGGTAGTGTGCTGATCCTTGTATGTAAGCTCAGAATAGATTTCATCGGAGATCACAAACAAGTCCTTTTCTATGACGATTTTGGCAATCTCCTCCAAACGCTCCTTCTCCATAATAGCGCCTGTGGGGTTATTAGGAAAGGGCAAAACCAGAATCTTGGTCCGATCTGTAATCTTCTCCAGCAGCTTCTCAGGAGTAAGCTTAAATTCGTCCTTCTCCTCCAGCTCAATTACTACAGGCACGCCGTCTGCCAGAACAACACAGGGCACATAGGACACATAGCTGGGCTGGGGGACAAGCACTTCATCCCCTTCGTTCAGCATCGCCCTCATAGCAATGTCAATGGCCTCACTGCCTCCCACTGTCACCATGACCTCCTGATCCGGATCATAGGTCACGTTGCACCTGCGCATCAGGTAATGGCAAATCTCTTCCTTTAAGGACTTAAGTCCTGCATTGGAGGTGTAAAAGGTACGTCCCTGCTCCAGGGAATAGATGCCTTCCTCCCGAATATGCCAGGGGGTGTCAAAGTCAGGCTCACCCACACCCAGAGAGATCGCATCCTGCATCTCACTTACAATGTCAAAGAATTTCCGGATTCCTGAGGGAGGGATGGTTACGATTTTATCTGAAACTGGATTTCTCATGGGGTAATCAGCATCCTTTCATCCTGTGTTGGCTCGCTTATAATGGTGCCGTGGTCTTTGTATTTCTTCAATACGAAGTGGGTTGCAGTGCTCAGTACGGACTCCATTGGCGCCAGATGATCAGAGACAAACTGGGCTACCTGACGCATGGTTCTCCCCTCCAGAAACACCGTGAAATCGTAAGCTCCGCTCATGAGATAAACCGCCTCTACCTCGCTGTACCGGTAAATGCGCTCTGCAATCTTGTCAAAGCCCATACCTCTTTGGGGAGTCACCTTCACTTCGATCAGAGCCACTACCTTCTCATCACTGGTATTGTCCCAGTTAATGAGGGTGTGATATCCACAGATAACATGCTCTTTCTCCATCTGAGCAATCTCGTTGGCTACCGCCACTTCACTTTCACCCAGAAGAACAGCCAAATCCTTAATATCAATTCTACTGTTCTTCTCAATTACCGCAAGAATCTTCTCTCTCATGATCTCTTTCCTCCATCCTTTTTATCATTCTATCCTGTTTGCGGGTTCATGCTCCTTGCCTGGCCACAGGGATGTCTAATTTAAGCAATTCATCCGGCTGGGGTCGCTCCAGAAATCCCCCGTCCCCTTCACCGTGGCGTATCTGCCTTGCAGTGCCCTCTGTCACATAGCCCACCACCTCTGCCGGAATCCCTTCTCCTCTAAGACGTCTCACCAGCCGGCCTCCCCCATCTGTAACCAGAAACAGACAGTTACCGCTGTAAAGCCGATAGGGATTCAGTTCAAACAGCTCACAAATCTCCACAGTGATCTGCTTCAGGGGAAACAGCCGCAAATCCACATCAATTCCTGCATTAAAAACCCCTGACAAATTCCAAAGGGCAGCCAATACGCCGCCCTCTCCTGCAAATTCGTAAGCTGTTACAGGACGATTCTCTGATTCCAGTTCACGACTCATCCATTGTTCTGTGGAAAAATGCTCCTTTTCGTCCAGGCAGCGCAGAAATCCGGGCGTAAAGTATTCCTCCAGCGCTTCTCTCCGGCTCTCCCCTATCATAAGAGTAGCAGCGAAGCCTGTGTATCCTGCCATCACCAGATCCTGACCCGGACGCATCACCCCTTCTCTCTTCTCAAATCTCCCGGAGCTCTGACCTGCTGTCCTCATCCTTCTGCCCCAGCCTCAGGAACAGGGGTAATCGCAGGTGTGGGAGCCGGCGCTGAGGACTGAGCAGGTGCCGGCGCTGAGGGCTGGGTGGGTGCAGGTGATGGAGCTGAGGGCTGAGCAGGTGCAGGTGATGGCTCTGAGGGCTGAGCAGGTGCAGGTGA
>MJGMH2__coassemble_951_pt1 | contig 31384 bp, 31 predicted proteins | sample MJGMH2__metabat2_low_PE_014 | metagenome-assembled genome bin MJGMH2
ATACCAGAAAAAGGGGATTTGTTCATAATTTATTTACTCATGCGTTTGTCCTGAGGAAAAACACCCTAAACCTATCATATGAAGGCCTTGGGTGTTGATGTATAAAAATTTGGAAAATTTTTTAGGGAGATGTTCTATTCACCGTCTGTTTCCACAGTTGGAACGTAGGCAATGCGTTCTTTGGCAATTCGGATAAATTCCTGAGTTGCTCTGGACATATAGTGACCTTTGTGGTAGCCGATTCCAAGAATGCCATGGGCTCTTGAATAGTTCAGAGGATAGCGGTTCAGATGGCTGTGCTCCGTTATTGCACTGGGGCGGGGAGAGGAAGAACGGTCAGGAGTGATGAACATTTTGGGGTAAAAGGTAATTCCCATACCCTTGGCGCAGAGAGCCAGAACGGTTTCTATGTTCTCTGTTTCCAGAACGATGTTGGGGGTCATCTGGGCCTCCTCAAAAATTTCATCTGCAATGGTGCGCACCCGGTTTCCCTTTTTTAGCAGTACGAAAGGACAGGCTTCTAAAAGACGTATGTCCAGGGAGGAGGACAGGGACTCTTTTATCTCTCTCAGGTGGCCGGGATAGGCCTTTTCCAGAACCTCATCTGGGACAATCATAAGGATCTCCTCGCCGCAGACAGGTACAGTCTCCACATTTTCCCCGGTAAAGGGAAGGAGATCGATCATCAGGTCAATATTGCCGTGGAGGAGATCGGAGGACAGCTGTCTGGAGTTTCCTTCCACAAGACAAAGCTCAATGCCCGGAAATTGAAACTGATAGGTGGGAAGAATCTCCGGGAGGATCACCCTCCCTCTGGTATGTGATACGCCGATGGAGAGCTGGCCTGTGGAAAAGTCCTTGATATCGGAAAGCTCCTTGTAAGTTTCGTCTCTCAGATCCAGAATTTGCCTCCCTCTGGTCTTTAAGGTCTGCCCTGCATAGGTCAGAGTGAGAGGGGAGGTGCGGTTAAAGAGAACTACGTCAAACTCCTTTTCTAAATTGGAGATATGGCTGCTTAAGGATTGCTGGGAAATGTACAGCTTTTTGGCAGCTCTGGTAAAGTTAAGCTCTTCTGCTGCGATCAGAAAATATTCCAGGTTCAGAAAGTTGATCATGATCGCACGCCCCCATATCCCTTTAAGGAAGGATCTGCCTGACCGCATCGCTCCTCCTCAGATTGTTCCATCACTGTTTTTACAAAGGGAATATATTCTGCCAGACGCCGGATGGATGTGTTTACAACCAGCTCCTCAGGAAACCGGATTTCCTCCAGGAGTTCATGAGCCAGACTGTGATTGCCCACGTCAGCTTCTGAGTGGGCGTCGCTGTTGATCATGATGGAGGTGCGGTAATGTCTGCACAGTTCCAGCATTTTCCTGTAGTTCTCTCTGGCTCCCTGGCGGAAGCTTAAGGGGGAGAGGGAGCTGTTGTTGACTTCCAGAAGCGTGTGATGCTCTTTGGCAGCAGCCACCAGAGTATCATAGTCTATGGGAAAGCGGCTGTCATCCGGATGGCCGATGATGTGGATGGCCGGATTCTGAATGGCTCCCAGATAGGCGTTGGTATTTTGGAGGGCATTGCCTCTTTCGATGCAGGGGGAGTGAAGGCTTGCAATGGAATAGTCCAGGGCTTCCAGGCGCTGCTGCTCTAAATCCACCCTTCCTTTGCTGTCGATAATATTTAATTCTGCTCCCATCATGATCTTCACTCCGTAGATGGTTCTGGGGATCACCTTAAAGTTAATGAAATGAAAGGCGTGGCAGCTTCCGGGCATGGCAGGCCCGTGGTCGGAGCATCCCAGGAGAGACAGGCCTTTTTTGGAGGCTGTCTGAGCCATCTCATAGAGGGTATTGTAGGCATGTCCGCTGGCGATTGTGTGGGTGTGCATATCAAGTTGATCTATCATGGGGACAGGTTCCTTCTTTCTGAGGTTTTGATGAAAAAATCATATCATACTTTTCATTCAGTGAAAAGGCATAAAAAAACAAGATATTTTGAAAATTTGGTATATTTTTTGTGATAAAACTATAGAAATATTAGGTGGGTTGTTGTTATAATGAAGGGGAGTAAATTTCGTAGAATATGCAGAAGGTGAGGAGAACAGAATGAGCGATGAGAGGAACAGAGAACTGGAGGCAGAGGTGACCGTTGAGGAGTCTGTCCAGACCATGGAGGATTTTGCAGCAGAGCTGGAGGCTTCCTACGCTTCTATGAACCAGAGGCAGATGGAGCTTGCGGAGGATGAAAGCGGAGAGCTGGAAAAATGGGCTAAGTTTCAGCAGATGATGGAGGACAAGACCCTGATTAAGGTCAAGATTTCAGAAGCTGTTAAGGGAGGAGTTGTGGCCTATGTGGAGGAGGTGCGCGCCTTTATTCCTGCCTCCCAGATTTCCACTGAGTATGTGGAAAAACTGGAAGACTGTCAAGGGAAGTATCTGGAGACTGTTGTGATTACCGCAGACATGGAAAAGAAGAAGCTGGTTCTTTCCGGCCGTCAGGTGGAGCGGGAGAGGAAGGAAGCTGAAAAGCTGGCTCGTCTGGCTGCATTTAAGGCAGGAGATGTGGTGGAGGGCACAGTGGACAGCATTAAGCCTTACGGTGCATTTGTGAAGCTGGATGAGGGAGTGGATGGTCTGGTTCACATTTCTCAGATCAGTACCCAGAGAATCAAGCATCCGGGTGCGGTTCTGAAAGAGGGGCAGAAAGTTAAGGTTAAGATTCTTTCCGCAGAAGAGGGAAAGCTGAGCCTGAGCATGAAGGCTTTGGCAGAGCAGCAGGCAGAGGAGGAGGCCCACACAACCTTTGATTACAAAGAGACAGCTCAGGTATCCACAGGGCTGGGCAGTTTGCTTAAGGGCCTTAAGCTGTAAGATTAAGGAGGGATAAGAATGACCAATATCCCCAAATCCGATGACCAGGTAGATCAGTGGCGTTCGGTTATGTTTTTATATGATTCAGCACTAAAGAAGGTTAACACTAAGGTTGAGATCCTGAACAATGAGTTTGCCAGCCGTTATGACTATAATCCCATTGAACACATCAAGTCCAGGCTTAAGACGGCAGACAGCATAGTGAAGAAGCTGAAAAAGGATGGGCGCCAGGTTTCCATAGAAAATATGATGGAGCACCTGTCAGATATTGCCGGGATTCGGATTATCTGCTCCTTTACATCCGATATTTACCAGATTGCAGATATGATATCCAGGCAGAGGGATGTGACGGTTCTTCATGTGAAGGATTATATTAAGAATCCTAAGCCCAATGGATACAAGAGCTACCATATGGTGGTGACCGTTCCCGTATATCTTACAGACGGACCGGTGGAGACTAAGGTGGAGGTTCAGATCCGATCGGTAGCAATGGACTTTTGGGCAAGCCTGGAGCATAAGATTGCCTACAAGTTTGAGGGAAATGCACCTGAGGATCTTTTAAGAGAGCTGAAAGCCTGTGCAGATATGGTGAATGTTCTGGATGGAAAGATGTTTTCTCTGAATGAGGCGATCACAGAGTTTGCGAAGGAACAGCAGAAGTTGGTTCCATCAGAGACATAAGGCATAATAAAAAAGACCGATGAGGTCATGAAGTAAAACCTGCGCCGGCTGGCAGTATTTGTATTGCTCTGTCGGCTGGCAGCAGGCATATTCTATCATTAAGCTGGTGAATCAGTTGTTAAGGCTCTCTTTGCAGGCGGCAGGGTACATCTGCCTTGCTGTCGGCAATATGGGAGCCTTTATGTGTCAGGGGGGTGTCGTTTGAGATACCTGAGGATGAAGCTTCCCTGGGGAAAGGATGGGAGATAAAAGATATGAGGGCAGTTGTGCAGAGGGTGACAGAGGCAAGGGTCACAGTAGATGGAGAACAGATTGGAAGAATCGGAAAAGGCTTTCTTATTCTTCTGGGAGTGGCGGAGGAGGATACAGGGGAGCTGGCAGAGAGGCTGGCGGACAAGATATGCCGCCTGAGAATATTTGAGGATGAGCAGGGAAAGACGAACCTGTCATTGAAGGATGTGGGAGGGGAATTGCTGGTGATCAGTCAGTTTACTTTGTATGCAGACTGTAAAAAAGGGAACCGGCCAAGCTTTACAAGGGCGGGAAATCCTCAGATGGCAGAAGCCATCTATCAGCATTTTATGAAGCAGTGTGAAACGCACGTAAGTGTGGTGGAGAAGGGGCGGTTCGGAGCAGATATGAAGGTAGAACTGTTAAATGACGGTCCATTTACCTTGATGCTGGACAGTGAGAATTTGTTTCACTAAAAACCTTTACTTAGATTTTATAAGGAGGTAGAATAAAAGCAGAAGTAAAAATATTCAAGAAAGAGGAAATAAAACATGGCCAAAACAATGGAGCGTGTATTATATTATAATCCCGGCGTGCCAGAGACAATGAAGCATGTGTCTGTGATGAAAAGTGTGCTGATTCGTATGGGGATCAGAATTAAGAATATAGCGCCGGATCAGGTGTTGGAGAAGGTGGGGTATCTGGCAGGAGTTTCCGGATACCAGGCTTTGGGAGAGGAAGAGAAGGGGGAAGCGCTCCCTGTGATTCCGGTTCAGATGATGGTTCTCCACCAGTTTTCCAACCAGAGGCTGGATGAGCTTTTGTTCAACTTGAGAAAGGCGGGAGTGCCTAAGATTGAGCTTAAGGCAGTGCTTACAGAGCATAACAGCGGATGGAGCTTTTACCATCTCTATGAAGAATTGAAGGAAGAGCATGAGACGATGACCGCAGGGGATAAGAAATGATCGATCCAACCAGACACAGACAGTTGGAGGAGCTGGATTTGGTGGAGATGTGTACCAGAATTCTTTATCAGTCCAGAAATGAACTGTATGTGAATATGCGTTTTTTGGATGTTTCTCTCAGCTGTCTTGGATTTGAGGCGGATTGGGGGAGGCAGGGTGTGGCCACGGACGGGCAGCTGATTTATTATGGGCCGGAGTCCCTTGTGGGGGCTTATCAGCAGGGCAGAGCCAGGGTCAACCGCGCCTATCTCCATATGCTTTTTCATTGTCTCTTCTGCCATATGTATACCAGAGGAGACAGGGATCCCTTGTACTGGAACCTGGCCTGTGATATTGCCATGGAGCATGTAATAGACGGACTGTACCAGAAATGTGTTCACATCCCTAAAAGCCCTTTACGGAGGGAGACTTACCTTAGAATTGGGAGGATTCTGACCGGAGGTGAGGGGAAAGGGGTGGAAGAGGGAGAGCGCTCTGCCTCTCCCGTTCTCACGGCAGAGCGCATCTGCCGGGCTCTTGTGGAGATGAATCTGCCGGATCGGCGGATACAGATGCTCCAGAAGGAGTTCATGGTGGACAGCCATGATCTTTGGGATCAGGAGACGCCGCCCACACAGGCTCAGATGAGGCAGAATCAGTGGGAGGAGAACCGGGAGAAGATGCAGACCGCCATGGAAACCGGTCATGATCCCTCAAAGGAGGATCATGAGAGTCTGTTAGATCAGATCCAGGTGGAGAATCGGGAGCGGTACGATTACAGACGCTTTTTACGCAAGTTTGCAGTTTTAAAGGAAGAAGTGCAGGTTGATCCGGATTCCTTTGATTACGGATTCTATGCCTACGGGCTTTCTCTCTATGGAAATATGCCTCTGATTGAGCCTATGGAGTCCAGGGAGATCTGCCGTGTGGAGGATTTTGTGATTGTCATTGACACCTCCATGTCTTGTTCGGGAGAGCTGGTAAAGCGATTTTTGGAGGAGACTTATGATGTGCTTTCTGAGACAGACAGCTATTTTAAGAAGATCCATGTACACGTGCTGCAATGTGATGACAGGGTGCAGTGGGATGTGGTGATTACTTCTCCTAAGGATCTTAAGGACTATATGGAACATTTTGAAATCAGAGGGCAGGGAGGTACAGATTTCAGACCTGCATTTGAATATGTAAACGGACTGAAAGCCAGGGGAGAGATTGGCAATTTAAAAGGCCTGATCTATTTTACAGATGGAAGGGGAATCTACCCTGTGAAAGCCCCGTCTTATGATACCGCTTTCGTCTTTGTGGAGGATATGTTTACAGATGAGTCTGTTCCGGCCTGGGCCATGAAGGTGGTGCTGGAGGAGGAACAGATTATGGAATACGGAAGTAAAAAGGAGAGCAGTATATGAACATTAAACGGGCGAAGGAGGAAATAAAAAACGCCATTGAAGCCTACCTTTTAAAGGATGAGTGGGGAGAGTATGCCATACCTGCCATCCGCCAGAGGCCGGTTCTTTTGATGGGGCCTCCGGGGGTAGGAAAGACACAGATTATGGAGCAGATTGCCAGGGAGTGCGGCATCGGCCTGGTGGCTTACACCATTACCCACCACACCCGCCAAAGTGCGGTCGGACTTCCTTTTATAGAGAAGAAGCGATATGGGGGCAGGGAGTATTCTGTTACGGAATATACCATGAGTGAGATTGTGGCCTCTGTTTATGATAAGATAGAGAAAACAGGGCTGAAGGAGGGGATTCTCTTTATTGATGAGATAAACTGTGTGTCAGAGACACTGGCGCCTACCATGCTCCAGTTTTTACAGTGTAAAACCTTTGGAAGCCATAAGATTCCTGAGGGGTGGCTGATTGCAGCAGCAGGCAATCCTCCGGAATATAACAAATCGGTGCGGGAATTTGACGTAGCAACACTGGATCGTATTAAAATGATCCAGATAGAGCCGGATCTGGGAGTGTGGAAAGAGTACGCTGTCAGAGAAAATATTCATCCATCCATCCTTTCCTACCTGGGAATCAAAGGACAGTATTTTTGCAGCATAGAAACTACCGTGGATGGGAAGCTGTTTGCGACCCCAAGGGGATGGGAGGACTTATCCCAGCTGCTCCGGGTGTATGAGACTCTTGGCAAAGGAGCAGATCGTGATGTGATAGGTCAGTATCTTCAGCATCCTAAGATTTCTAAGGACTTTGCCAATTATCTGGAGCTTTATTATAAGTATCAGAATGAATATCAGGTGGAGGAGATTTTGGATGGAGTGATTCGGGAAGATCTTTGCAGCCGGGTAGCCAAAGCTCCCTTTGATGAGCGTCTGAGTGTTGCCGGCCTGCTGCTGTCCAAGCTGGCAGAGGGCTTTAGAGAGCTGAGAATTCAAAATCAGGTGATGGAACAGCTGATGGAAGCCCTTAAGGAATATAAAGAGTCTCTGGATAAGAATCAGTCAGAGGATACGGAAACGGATCAAATGCAGCAGAGCACCGGGGAAGACGCCCCGGTAAATCCCGGAGAGAGGATGGAGGAGCTGAGATTCCGTCTTGAGGAAGGGCGAAAGGTTCGGAGAAAACAGGGGCTGTTGAGCAGAGGGCAGGAGCGGATTTTAAGGCGTGTAGAGGCTATCCTGGAGTGCTATGGGAAGGCTCTTAAAACACTCTCTTTTACAGGAACAGAAGAGGTTTGGCAGTGGGTTAGGGAGCACTTTATGGAAGAGAGCGACCGATATGAGAGTATGAAAGACCGCTGCGGCAGCCGGTTGGAGCATGCATTTGACTTTATGGAGGCATCCTTTGGAAATGGCCAGGAGATGGTTATTTTTGTGACAGAACTGAATACAGGAGAGGCTTCCGTCCGGTTCCTCAATGAATACCAATGTGACCGGTATTATCGCTACAATAAAGAATTGCTGTTTGACCGGCAGGAGCAGGAGCTCCGCCAGAGAATAGGGGGCCAGTCTTAGGCCGTTTACCTGAGAGTGGCCTAAGAGATGGAAGGGTGCCGGAACAAAGGCTGATAAAGGTACGGATGCGTTAGAAAGGAGATTCATCGTATGAAGGTTACTCATATTCATCACAGCTGCTATATGGCAGAGCTGGAGGAAGCGCTCCTGCTCTTTGATTACTTTGAGGGGGATGTACCCCTGCCAGAGTCAGAAAAGCCGGTTTTCATATTTTCCAGCCACAGGCATGGGGATCATTTTTCCCGGAAGATCTTTGGGCTGGTTCCTTCAGGGAGAAGGGTGTGCTATGTGCTCTCAGATGATATAGAGAGGGGGCAGGTGCCTGGGGAATGTCTGGAAAATACTGTATTTATAGGGGCAAATGAAAGGGTGAAGCTGGAAAATGGAGCAGGAGGAAATCTTGAGGTAGAAACCTTTCGATCCACAGATGAAGGGGTTGCGTTTCTGGTAACAGTGGAAGGGAAGAGCATCTACCATGCGGGAGATTTAAATAACTGGGTGTGGGAAGGCGAGCCTGATTCCTATAACAGGAATATGAGTGAGAGGTTTCACAGGGAACTGGAGAAAATGGCAGGCCGCCACATCCACGTAGCGTTTATGCTGATTGATCCAAGACAGGGTGCGGATTTTTCTTTGGGAATGGATGATTTTATGCGCCGTGTAGGGGCTGATGTGGTGTTTCCCATGCATTTGTGGGGGGATTTTCAGGCGATTAGCAGGTTTAAGGCTTTGCCTGAAGCCGCAGAATATAAGGATAGGATACAGGAAATTCAGTATGAAGGACAGAGCTTTACAGTGTGACAGATGGAGGCTTCTGTGATGGTTTGCAGTAGATTCAGAGAGGAAAAAGAGGATGATATGGATTCAAAAGGGCCGCATGGTCGACCCGGCTTCAGGAAGAGATGAGAGAGCAGACGTTTTCCTGGATGAGGGCAGAATTGTTAAAATTCTGCCTTCTGACTGTGTGGGTGAGGAGGAGTTACCGGGGTGGATTCCGGATGAAAAAAGGAAGGAGATCCGGATCATCAATGCAGAGGGGCTGGTGGTTGCTCCCGGGTTAGTGGATATCCATGTGCATTTTCGGGATCCGGGTCTGACTTATAAGGAGGATATACAGACGGGTGCAGAGGCTGCTGCAAGGGGAGGGTTTACTACAGTTGTGTGTATGGCAAATACAAAGCCGATTGTGGATAACAGAGAGACCCTTGCCTATGTGCTGGAGGAGGGGAAAAAGACGGGAATCCATGTGTTAAGCTGCTGTGCCATATCCAAAGGGTTCCAGGGGAAGGAGCTGACTGATATGGAGGGGCTTCTGGCGGCAGGAGCAGCCGGGTTTACAGATGATGGAGTTCCTCTTATGGATGAGGAGTTTGTAAGGGCTGCCATGAAGGAGGCTGCAAGACTTAAAACGGTTCTCAGCTTTCATGAGGAGGATCGATCTTATATCAGGGAAAATGGGATAAACCATGGAGAAGTCTCTGAAGCTTTGGGGATTTATGGTTCTCCTGCTGAGGCAGAGCATGTGATGGTGGAGAGAGACTGTGCTCTTGCCCTGGAAACAGGGGCTGTGGTGGATATACAGCATATAAGCTCCGGAGCGGCTGTGGATAGGGTGCGCCGGGCCAAGGCTCAGGGAGCTTCTGTGTGGGCGGAGGTGACGCCTCACCATATTGCTCTTACAGAGGAGGCAGTTCTAAAGCATGGAACCCTGGGGAAAATGAATCCTCCTTTAAGGACAGAGAAAGACAGAAGGATGCTGATAGAAGGTCTTAAGGACGGCACCATTGATATGATAGCCACTGACCATGCACCTCACAGCCCGGAGGAAAAGGACAGGCCTTTGACAGAAGCTCCCAGCGGTATTCTGGGGCTGGAGACAGCTCTGGCTGTTTCTTTGGAGCATCTTGTAAAGCCTGGCCATCTCACCTTGTGTCAGCTGATGGAAAAGATGAGCCTTAACCCTGCCAGACTGTATCAGCTGGATTGTGGACGTTTGCAGGAGGGGGCTCCCGGGGATTTGGTAATATTTGATGAAAATCATCCGTGGACTGTGAGGGAGTTTGCCTCCAAATCACGAAACAGCCCCTTTCTGGGGAAGACGCTGACCGGAAAGGTGATGTGTACTATCTGTGGGGGAAAGGTAGTGTGGGAAAATTTCTCTTTACATAAGCGCTTTAGTGTGATAACATGATAGAGCAACAGAGGAACGGAGTGCTCCCTTTGTATGCCCGGTTTAGGAGAGGTCTGGAGGGGGCTGAGTGTTTATCGCAAGGAGGATGGGAGTTATGAAGAGAAGAATAGCAGGATTGATGATAGCAGCAGCAATGGCAGTGACACTGGCAGGGTGCAGTGGAGGGGGTAATCCCAAATCACCGGCTGGTACAGCAGAGGGAGGGGAGGCTGTTTCACAGGCAGCAGGAGAGAAAGGAACCTTGACCGTAGGTTTTGATGCGGATTTTCCTCCTATGGGATTTATGGGCTCTGATGGAACTTATACAGGCTTTGACTTGGAGCTGGCACAGGAGGCTGCCAGACGTTTAGGGTTGAAGTATGTGGCGCAGCCGGTGGCTTGGGACGCCAAGGATATGGAGCTTGAGACAGGGAACATTGACTGCATCTGGAATGGCTTTACTATGACAGGAAGAGAGGACAACTATGAGTGGACAGATGCGTATATGTCCAACATGCAGGTGTTTGTGGTGGCTAAGGATTCCGGTATTGCCAGTCAGGCTGATTTGGCAGGAAAGGTAGTGGAATGCCAGAGGGACTCCTCTGCTGAGGCAGCTTTAAAGGCTGCGCCGGAATTAACCGGAACCTTTAAGCAGCTTTTGACAACCGCTGATTACAACAGCGCATTTATGGACTTGGAGCAGGGGGCAGTGGATGCCATTGCCATGGATGTGATTGTAGCAGGTTATCAGCTTCAACAGAGAAATGGGGACATGGTGATTTTAGAAGATTCTCTTTCAGCGGAGGAGTATGGCGTTGGCTTTAAGAAGGGCAATACAGAGCTGAGAGATAAGGTTCAGGGAGCCTTGGAAGAGATGGCAGCTGACGGAACGCTTCGGTCTATTTCGGAGAAGTGGTTCGGGAAGGACGTTACAGTCATTGGTAAATAGGATTCCAGATAGAATAATGGAAAGCAGGTAAGGGAATATGAGCAAAATAACAGTCCAGCAGATGATCTTACAGTTGGCAGGGGGGATGGGAGTCAGCATTCAGATTTTTGTGGTGACCCTTCTGTTTTCTCTGCCTCTGGGATTGCTTGTGGCATGGGGGCGTATGTCCGGTAATAAGCTTCTTCAGCTTCTTGTGAAGGTGTATATATCTATTATGAGGGGTACGCCATTGATGCTTCAGCTGATGGTGGTGTACTTTGGACCCTATTACCTGTTTGGGATCCGTGTGGGGAGCGGTTATCGCATGTGGGCGGCTCTGATCGGATTTGTGATTAACTATGCAGCCTATTTTGCAGAGATCTACCGGAGCGGCATTCAGTCGATTCCTGAGGGGCAGTATGAAGCTGCTAATATGTTGGGATACAGCAGGATTCAGACTTTTTTCGGGATCATTTTTCCCCAGGTGATTAAGAGAATTCTTCCTTCTGTAACCAACGAGGTGATTACCCTTGTGAAGGATACTTCCATGGCCTTTACTTTAAGTGTAGTAGAGATGTTCTTTATTGCTAAGGCCATGTCTGCCTCTCAGACCAGCATGGTTCCCCTTGTGGTAGCGGGAGTATTCTACTATCTGTTCAATTTAGTGGTAGCTGTAGGCATGGAGTGGGTGGAAAAAAAGCTGGATTATTACCAGTAGAACCAGGAGGATTGTGGAGTATGAAGCTGTTGGAATTAAAGAATGTGGAAAAGTCATTTGGTGATCTGGCAGTCATCAGAGATATTTCCCTGGATGTGGAGGAGGGAGAGATTGTCTCTATTATCGGACCCTCCGGCTCCGGCAAATCCACTCTTTTGCGGTGCGCCACCTTACTGGAGACGATGGATAAGGGGGAGATTCTGTACCTGGGGAAGAAGGCTGTCTGGAGCGAAGGGGAGGGGAGGCTGAGATATGCGGAAAAAAGGGAGCTGAAAGAGATTCAGAGCCAGTATGGACTGGTATTTCAGAATTTCAATCTCTTTCCTCACCGCTCTGTGATGAAGAATATAACGGATGCCCCCATTCATGTTCAGAAGAGAGACAAGGAGAGCGTGTACAGGGAGGCCAGAGAGCTTCTTAAGAAGATGGGGCTGGAGGATAAGGAGGACGCCTATCCCTTCCAGCTTTCCGGTGGACAGTGCCAGCGGGTGGCCATTGCCAGGGCTTTGGCTTTAAATCCCAAGATCCTGTTTTTTGATGAACCTACCTCAGCCTTGGATCCGGAGCTTACAGGAGAGGTTTTAAAGGTAATCCGCTCTTTGGCTGATCTGCATATTGCCATGGTGATTGTGACTCACGAGATGGGGTTTGCCAAAGAGATTTCCCACCGTGTGGTGTTTATGGCGGATGGCGTAATTGTGGAGGAGGGAACACCTGAGGAAGTGTTTGCTTCCGGCAATGAGAGAACCCAGGCATTCCTGGGAAGATACACAGGTGTGATGGAATAGGAGAAATCCGGCTATGCTGAGAAAGGAAAGGAGCGGTATAGCTATGGATTTGTCACCTGGATTTAAACGGCTCATCGTCCTTATGTGTTTGATTCATCTTGTGGGAATTTTATGGATGAAGGGTAAGGAGCGGATGGGCTTAAATTAATAAAAGCTTAAGGGGATTTTCGTTGAATATTCCTGTGGTTGATGATAAGCTTTTTCATATATGGTTATGGAAGGAGGAGAGGATGATGAAGAAAGGTTCACTGATCCTGGCGGGGACAATTCTGACGTTGGCTGTGGTATTGGGAACTGCCTGTACTAAGAAGTCGGATTTGGCGGTTACTTCGAGCTCGGATCAAACCACTCAGGCTGAGATATTTGAAAGCGCCGCGGAAGAGGAGCAGACGACTGAGGCGGTCAGCCGGAGGGAAGCGTATCACATGCTTCAGGGGACGGTTGTGAAGGCAGCCGGAGATGAGGGGGTGTTCACCCTCCTGGCAGATGATGGGAAGGAGTATCACATCAATCTGTCAGAGATTGGCGACGTGGAGGTAGATCTGGAGGAGAATGTGCAGGTTGCGATTGCCTACATAGGAGAGCCTCTGGGTGATCTAAAGGATGTGACGCTGGTGCTGGCTCTCCCTGAGCAGGAGGAGTGGAGCGTGTTTGTGGAGAAGGGAGTTACGACCTCCAATTCTATGAGCAGCTTTGCCATTGAGACAGAGGACGGACAGAAGCTGCGCTTCTTGAAGGACAACTGCCCAATCCAGGAAGGAGCGATGGAGGGAGACAGCGGTGATAAGGTAAGGGTGGCTTATGTGAATTCCCAGGGAACAAATTTTCCCATTGAGGTGAGAAAGAGTGAGTAGCTCTTTCTGAGAAGGCAAATATTTGTGAAAAACCCTTGCAAATTAGGGGATTTCACTGTACAATTTGATATTGAAGGATAGAGAGGAGAGGGGCCGCAGATGACCCCTCTTTTCATGGAACAGACGTGTTTGCTGACAGGCTGTCTGTGAACATCTGTGGGAATCAAAGAGATAGAGAAGAAAGGGTTTGAATATGATTAGTGCAAGCAACATATCCCTTCGGGTAGGCAAGAAAGCATTGTTTGAAGAGGTAAACATTAAATTCACTGAGGGCAACTGCTATGGCCTGATTGGAGCGAACGGAGCAGGAAAGTCTACGTTTTTAAAGCTTCTGTCCGGTCAGCTGGAGCCTACCGGTGGTGATGTTATTATTACACCGGGGCAGCGCCTTTCCTTCCTTCAGCAGGATCATTTTAAGTATGACGAGCATACCGTCCTGGATACGGTTATTATGGGGAATGCCAGGCTGTATGAGATTATGAAGGAGAAGGATGCCATCTACATGAAGGAGGACTTTACTGAGGAGGACGGCGTGAAGGCGGCAGAGCTGGAGGGAGAGTTTGCCACAATGAATGGCTGGGAGGCAGAGTCCGATGCTGAGAGCCTTCTTAACGGTCTGGGGATAGAGACGGAGCTTCATTATGCTCAGATGAGTACTCTTTTAGGCGCTCAGAAGGTAAAGGTGCTTCTGGCACAGGCATTATTTGGAAATCCTGATATTCTTCTTCTGGATGAGCCTACCAACCACCTGGATCTGGATGCCATTGCATGGCTGGAAGAGTTTTTGATCAATTTTGAGAATACGGTAATCGTGGTATCTCATGACCGTTATTTTCTGAATAAGGTCTGCACCCAGATCGCTGATATTGACTATGGGAAGATTCAGCTTTACGCCGGAAATTACGATTTCTGGGTGGAGTCCAGCCAGTTGATTGTAAAGCAGATGAAGGAAGCGAACAGGAAGAAGGAGGAGAAGATCAAAGAGCTTCAGGAGTTTATTCAGAGATTCTCCGCCAATGCTTCCAAGTCCAAACAGGCCACTTCCCGTAAGCGTGCTCTGGAGAAGATCGAGCTGGATGATATCCGTCCTTCCAGCCGTAAGTACCCGTACATTGACTTCCGTCCTTTCCGTGAAATTGGCAATGAAGTGCTGACAGTGGAGCATCTTAGTAAGACCATTGACGGGGAGAAGATTCTGGATGATATTTCGTTCATTCTGGGTCGGGAGGACAAGGTGGCTCTGGTAGGGCCAAATGAGAGAGCCAAGACGGTGCTCTTTAAAATTCTGTCAGGGGAGATGGAGCCGGATGAGGGAACTTATAAGTGGGGACTGACCACCAGCCAGGCGTATTTCCCAAAGGATAACAGTGCAGAGTTTGACAATGACGATACCATTGTGGATTGGCTGACACAGTACTCTCCTGAGAAGGATGTAACCTATGTGCGAGGCTTTTTGGGCCGCATGCTGTTTGCCGGTGAGGATGGAGTGAAGAAGGTAAAGGTTCTGTCCGGTGGGGAGAAGGTACGCTGTATGCTGTCCAAGATGATGATTTCAGGTTCCAATGTATTAATCTTGGATGAGCCTACGGATCATCTGGATATGGAGTCCATTGATGCCCTGAACAGGGGAATGATTAAGTTTCCGGGAGTGCTGGTATTCTCCTCAAGGGATCATCAGATTGTGGAGACTACAGCGAACCGCATTATGGAGATTATTAACGGAAAGCTCATTGACAAGATTACCACTTATGACGAGTATCTTGCAAGTGATGAGATGGCTCGAAAGAGATTTACATTTACAGTTGCTGAGAGCGACGAAGCAGACGATTAGAAGCGCACAGTTGCCCCTGTAGACAGGGGCAGTTGTTGTATTAAGGGATTTTTAGGAGGTAAGAGGAATGGAATTAAAGAAGATTGCAAGTTTTACAGTGAACCACCTGGATTTGATGCCGGGTATTTATGTATCCAGAAAGGATCCGGTAGGAGGAACTGTTGTTACCAGCTTTGACCTGCGTATGACAGCTCCCAATAAGGAGCCTGTTATGAACACAGCAGAGCTTCATACCTTTGAGCATTTGGGAGCCACCTTTTTAAGGAGCCACAAGGAGTTTGGGGACAAGATTCTCTACTTTGGGCCGATGGGGTGCAGAACGGGATGCTATTTGCTGATGATTGGAGATTATGAGCCGAAGGATATACGGGACATGATCATTGAGATGTGCGAGTTTATCCGGGATTTTGAAGGAGAGGTGCCTGCATCCCATCCTAAGGAGTGCGGGAATTATCTGGATCAGAACCCTCCTATGGCGGTATTTCTGGCTAAAAAATATTTGGAGGTTCTGTATCACATTGACCGGTTTCCAGAGTCACGGATGGTTTATCCTGAGTGATGGCTTTTTTAGAAAGGAAGCAGTATGAAAAGATTGATTTCATGGAATGTGAATGGCCTAAGAGCCTGTGTGGGGAAGGGGTTTTTGGATTTCTTCCACCAGATAGATGCAGATGTATTCTGTATTCAGGAGAGCAAGCTGCAGGAGGGGCAGATTGATCTGGATTTGCCGGGCTATTGCCAGTACTGGAACTATGCTCAGAAGAAAGGGTATTCAGGAACTGCCATCTTTACCAGGGAGGAGCCCTTATCTGTAGCTTACGGAATCGGAATTGAGGCTCATGATGGGGAAGGGAGGGTGATAACAGCAGAGTTTAAAGACTATTATGTAGTCACCTGCTACACCCCAAACTCTCAGGACGGACTGGCAAGGCTGGAGTACCGGATGGAGTGGGAGGATGCGTTTCTGGCCTATCTTAAGGGGCTTGAGAAGAACAAGCCGGTTGTTTTCTGTGGGGATTTGAATGTGGCTCACAGGGAGATTGATTTAAAGAATCCTAAGACGAATCGGAAAAATGCCGGGTTTACAGACGAGGAGAGAGGAAAGTTTACGGATCTTTTGTCTGCCGGTTTTGTGGATACATTTCGGTATTTTTATCCTGAGCAGGAGGGAATGTATTCCTGGTGGTCTTACCGATTCAGTGCAAGGGCGAAGAATGCAGGGTGGCGGATTGATTATTTCTGCACCTCTGAGAGCCTTAAAGAAAGACTGGTGAGTGCAGCTATTCACAGGGAGATAATGGGTTCAGACCACTGTCCTGTGGAGCTGGTGATTGAGTAGAAGAACGGACGGTAAGGAATGAATTTGGTGACAGTTGAGCATTTAACAAAATCCTACACAGAAAGACTGCTGTTTGAGGATACCTCCTTTTCCATCAATGAGGGGGAGAAGGTGGGCTTAATCGGAATTAACGGTACAGGAAAATCTACCCTCCTTAAGGTTGTGGCAGGGCTTGAGGAACCGGATTTGGGGACTGTGGTGAGAGGGAGAAATCTTTATATACGCTATCTTCCGCAGATCCCGGAGTTTGTTCCTGGGGATACTGTGCTGGAGCATATTGTGAAGGATAATGAGAAGGAAACCCATTACAGTTCCAGAGAGGAAATGCAGGCAGCAGCCAAAAGTATGCTGAACCAGCTGGGAGTTTTGGATCATGGGGCAGAGATGGGAACTCTTTCGGGGGGACAGAGAAAGAGAGTTGCTCTGGCAGGCGTCCTTATGAGCCAGGCAGATCTGCTGATCCTGGACGAGCCCACCAACCATCTGGACAGCTCCATGGCAGAGTGGCTGGAGGGATATTTAAAGGCTTTTCGGGGCGCTCTTTTGATGATCACCCATGATCGGTATTTTCTGGACAGTGTCACCAATCGAATTGTGGAGCTGGACAAGGGAAAGCTTTACAGCTACCAGTCCGGCTACAGAGGATTTTTGGAGCTGAAAGCCCAGCGCCTGGAAATGATGGAAGCTGCTGAGAGGAAGCGCCAGTCCATTCTGCGCAATGAAATTGCGTGGATGCAGAGAGGTGCCAGAGCCCGCTCCACCAAGCAGAAGGCTCATATTCAGCGGTATGAGGCACTGCGGGATCAGAAAGGGCCAGAGTATGACAGAAATGTGGAGCTGGAATCCATTGCCAGCCGCCTGGGGCGTACCACGGTGGAGGTGAAGGCGCTTCATAAGGCCTATGGGGATAAGGTTCTCATGGAGAGCTTTACCTATATTTTTTTAAAGAGCGATCGGGTGGGAATTGTAGGCCCAAATGGAAGTGGAAAGTCCACCTTGATGAAGATCATTGCAGGCTGGATGGAGCCGGATTCAGGGACAGTGGAGATTGGTCAGACTGTGAAAATGGGATATTTCTCTCAGGAAAATGAATCCATGGATGAAGACCTTAAGGTGATTGACTATATTAAAGATGCAGGGGAGTATGTGAAAACAAAGGATGGCAGTATCAGTGCAAGCCAGATGCTGGAGCGGTTTTTGTTTCCTGCAGGTATTCAGTATACAGCCATAAGGAAGCTGTCCGGAGGGGAGAAGCGGAGACTGTATTTGCTGCGGATCCTGATGGAGGCTCCCAATGTGATTCTTCTGGATGAGCCTACCAATGATTTGGATATTCAGACTCTGACCATACTGGAGGATTATCTGGATACCTTTCCCGGTATTGTGATTACTGTTTCCCATGATCGGTATTTTCTGGATCGCGTGGTAAACCGTATCTTCGCTTTTGAGGGACAGGGAAAGGTGGTTCAATATGAAGGCGGATTTACAGATTATCAGGCAGCTGTGAATTTGAAGAGAGAATTAGAGGGCAGCACCGGGGGAAGGAGTGCAGACTCTGCTCCCAGGGCTTCCGGCCAGGTGCAGGAAGAGGGCAGACAGACTGTGAACCGGAATAATTGGAAGGAGGCTTCAGGAGGGGGCAAAAAGCGAAAGCTTTCATACAAAGAGCAGAGGGAGTGGGAGAGCATTGAGAAAGAGATCTCAGATCTGGAGGATGTGATCCAGAGCCTGGAGAAAGAGATAGGGGAGTCTGCCAGCAATTACACAAGGCTGAATGAGCTGATGGAAGAGAAAGCTCAGAAGGAGGCTGCACTGGAGGAAAAGATGGAGCGGTGGATGTACCTAAACGATCTGGTTGAGGAGATAGAGGCTCAGGAACGGAACTGATACAGAGGCGCCATGAAGCTTATATCTGCATAATGATAAAAATTTCTTCATAGATTAGAGTGGGTACTCTTAGGGAGTGCTCCCGGAACTGAAAGACAGCTCCGGGGGCATTTTTGTGTCTATCAGATGGAGTTTGCCTGGAAGAGGAGAGAGCAGGATGGCAGATTGGTTTAAACTGTCGGAGACAAGGGTGTTAGAGGAGCTTGGATCCTGTAAACAGGGAATAAGTGAAACGGAAGCAAAAAAGCGGCTGAAGGAATATGGGGAAAATGTGCTCACAGAGCGGGGCAGGCTTCAGTGGTGGCAGGTGTTTTTGGGTCAGTTTAAAGACGTGCTGGTAATCATACTGATTGCAGCAGCGGCAGTCTCTATGCTGACAGGGGATCCGGAAAGCGCCATGGTTATTTTTGCAGTGCTTCTTTTAAATGCAGTGTTGGGAACGCTGCAGCATCAGAAGGCGGAAAAGTCACTGGACAGCTTAAAGGAATTGTCTTCTCCGGAGGCAAGGCTCATCCGCGGGGGAGAAACTCTTTTTGTGCCCTCTGCTCTGGTTGTGCCGGGAGATATTCTGGTGCTGGAGACAGGGGATCTGGTATCTGCTGACGGGCGTCTTTTGGAAGTCAATGGGCTTGCAGTGAATGAAAGTTCTCTTACAGGGGAGTCTCTCAGCGTGGAAAAGCATACAGGCCTCCCGGCTGCAAGGGGGGAAACAGTGGTTCTGGCTGACCGAAGGAACATGGTATTTTCAGGATCTCTTGTAACCTCAGGGAGGGCAGTGGCAGTGGTAACTGCTACAGGAATGGACACAGAAATAGGAAAGATCGCTGCTCTTATGAATGATACCAAGGAGAAGAGAACGCCCCTTCAGGTAAGCCTGGATCGCTTTTCCGGAAGGCTGGCCATGGCGATTATGGCTATTTGCGGCGTGGTATTTCTGCTCAGTCTGTACCGGAGGGAACCGGTATTGGATGCTCTCATGTTTGCTGTGGCATTGGCAGTAGCAGCCATACCGGAAGCGCTGAGCTCCATTGTTACCATTGTTCAGGCGATGGGAACTCAGAAGATGGCAAAGGAACAGGCCATTATCAAAGATTTGAAGGCAGTGGAGAGCCTGGGCTGTGTGTCTGTTATCTGTTCCGATAAAACGGGAACCTTAACTCAGAACCGGATGAGTGTGGAAAAGGTTTACATCAATCACACAGAGCAGGAGGTATCCTGGCTTCAGCTTCACAGGAATCGAAGAGATGTAGCAATGTTTCTGTATGGGGCAGTTCTCAATAACAATGCCTCCTCACAGGACTCCGGGGATCAGGGGGACCCCATGGAGACTGCTCTTTTGCACATGGCCATGGAATCTGGAATTCAGCCCGGACATCTTCGCCTTCAATGCCCAAGGCTGGGGGAGATCCCTTTTAGCTCGGCAAGAAAGCTGATGACCACAGTCAATGAGGTGGAAAATCAGAAGATGGTGTTTGTGAAGGGGGCTGTGGATGTTCTGCTGAAGGAATGCTCCCATCTGGCCAATCCGGCAGGGGAAGGAAGAGCTGTGGTACCCTCCAGACCACTGTCTGCCTCAGATCAACAGAGGATCCTGAATCAAAATGCTCTCTGGTCCTCCAATGGTCTCCGGGTGCTGGCTTTGGCCTGCTGTACAGGGGAGGATGGGAGAGAAGGAGGTTTGATTTTTCTGGGGCTTGTGGCGATGCTGGATCCCCCCAGGCCGGAATCCAGGTCAGCTGTTTCCAGCGCACGTCAGGCGGGAATCCGCCCTGTGATGATAACAGGGGATCACAAGGTAACGGCAATGGCCATTGCAGAGCACATCGGTATCTTTAAAGATGGAGATATAGCAGTAACAGGAGGAGAGCTGGACAGGATGAAGGAAGGCGATCTGTATGAAAAGCTGGATCATATCTCTGTTTATGCCAGGGTATCCCCTGAACACAAAATTCGCATTGTAACAGCCTGGCAGAATCAGGGAAACATTGTGGCAATGACAGGCGACGGTGTAAACGATGCACCGGCGCTGAAACAGGCAGACATTGGCGTGGCGATGGGGATGACAGGGACAGAGGTTTCCAAGGATGCAGCTGCGATGATTCTGGCAGATGATAATTTTGCCACAATTATGAAGGCAGTTGCCAATGGCAGAAACGTGTACAGGAATATAAAAAATGCGATCCAGTTTCTGCTTTCCGGAAATATGGCAGGAATTCTCTGTGTCCTATATACCTCCTTTTTTGCTTTACCCCTGCCCTTTGCCCCGGTTCATCTGCTGTTTATCAACCTTCTCACAGACTCCCTTCCGGCCATTGCCATCGGTATGGAGCCGCCGGAGGAGGGACTTCTGAAACAGCCGCCGAGAAATCCCAGGGAGGGAATTCTTACTGCCTCTTTTATAAGGGATCTTCTGGTGCAGGGGGGACTGATTGCGGCAGCTACCATGTGGGCATATACCATTGGGCTCCATGAGGGAGGCCCGGGAAGAGCTTGTACGATGGCTTTTTCAACCCTCACACTGGCACGTCTGTTCCATGGATTTAATTGCAGAAGCAGCCATTCCCTGCTCCGTTTGGGGCTGACCGGCAATTTGTACAGCGTGATGGCATTTCAGCTGGGGGTGATCCTGCTGGCAGCCGTTCTCTTCGTCCCGGGACTTCAGATTATGTTTGCGGCAGCTGACCTGTCTCCGAGCCAGCTGACAACCATCCTGTCAGCTGCCTTTTTGCCTACCCTGATGATCCAAATTCATAAAATGGTAAGGGAATCCATTTGTTAGCTCCGGTATCCGGATGATTTCTGAAATAATACCAAAATCCTAGAAAAATTCGGAAAAATATGATATGGTATGGGTAAGGTATTGTTTAATAGAAGAATCAGGAGGATAATGATGAGACTTGTCACATTTGAAATTGAACATAAATCCGGGCTGGGAGTAATCAGTAAGGACGGCAGCTGGGTATATCCCTTGGCTTCTCTGGATATGGATTATAAAACCATGGAGGAGCTGATTGAGCATATCAGCGATTCAGAGAAGCAGCTGCTGGAGCTGTCCCTAAGTCAGGATCCATATAGTATTAAAGGGGCAGCTCCTCTGGAGGCAGTAAAGCTGCACGCACCCATCCCTAATCCCAGGCAGGATGTGATCTGCTTAGGGCTGAATTATATGGATCATGCAGAGGAATCGGCCCGGTATAAGAAGGAAGCCTTTGGAGGAGAGAGGCCCTTTGCTGTGTACTTTTCCAAACGTGTGAGTCAGGCCACAGGGCCTGAGGGTGTGATCCCCAGCTACAGGGATTTGGTGGAGGATTTGGATTATGAGGTGGAACTGGCTGTAATCATTGGGAAGGAGGCTAAAAATATATCCAGGGATCAGGTAAAGGATCATATCTTCGGGTACACCATCGTAAATGATGTGAGTGCAAGAACGGTTCAGAACCGCCATAGGCAGTGGTACTTTGGTAAAAGCATGGATGGATTTCTTCCCATGGGTCCTTGTATCACAACCGTGGACGACCTGCCTTATCCCCCCAGGCTTTCCATACAATCCAGAGTGAATGGGGAGCTGCGCCAGGATGGAAATACATCTCTTCTGATATTTGATATTGACCATGTGGTGAGTGAGCTGTCTCAGGGTATGACTCTTAAGCCGGGAACCATTATAGCCACAGGTACTCCTGCAGGGGCAGGAATGGGATTTACTCCTCCCAGGTTCTTAAAGCCCGGGGATTTGGTGGAATGCACCATTGAAGGAATTGGAACCATCGCAAATACAGTAGCTGATTAAGAATGAAATGTGGTAGGAGCCATGGCAGAAGCCCTCAGATTAAGACGGTGGATGCAGTCTGCCTGTTCAGTGCCCTCCTCATGAGGGGGTGCTTTTTGGATTTGCGAAGTTTCCCGGAACGTAAAAATATACCCTGCCACAGAACAGACGGCAGGGTATAAAACCTCTTTCAAATTAAATACAGCTCTTTAACAATTCTACTTTATCCAGGCGCTCCCAAGGCAAATCCAGATCATTGCGGCCAAAATGCCCATAGGCGGCTGTCTGTCTATAGATGGGATGACGCAGATCCAGCATCTTAATAATTCCTGCCGGACGCAAATCAAAATTAGAGCGGATAATCTCCACCAGCTTTTCATTGCTCAATTTTCCGGTTCCAAAGGTGTCTGCCATAATGGAGGTGGGGTGAGCCACACCAATGGCGTAAGACAGCTGGATCTCACATTTGTCAGCAAGTCCTGCAGCTACAATATTCTTAGCTACATAGCGGGCAGCGTAAGCGGCGCTCCTGTCTACCTTGGTACAGTCCTTTCCGGAAAATGCACCGCCCCCGTGACGTGCGTAGCCTCCGTAGGTATCTACAATGATCTTACGTCCGGTAAGACCGCTGTCTCCGTGAGGTCCGCCAATCACGAACCGCCCTGTTGGGTTGATGAAAAACTTAGTATTTTCATCTACCAAATTCTTTGGAAGAATCTCATCGAAAATGTATTTCTTAACATCTTCATGGATCTGCTCCTGTGTTACGTTTTCATCATGCTGAGTAGATAATACGACTGCATCCAGACGAACCGGCTTATCATTCTCATCATATTCTACGGTTACCTGAGTTTTACCATCCGGGCGAAGGTATTTTAAGATTCCATTTTTGCGCACTTCCGTCAGACGCCTGGAAAGCTTATGAGCTAAAGCGATTGCATATGGCATATACTCCTCTGTTTCGTTGGTTGCAAAGCCGAACATCATTCCCTGATCACCTGCTCCGATTGCCGCTATCTCCTCATCGGACATCTGATTTTCCTTTGCCTCCAGAGCCTTGTCCACACCCATGGCAATATCTGTGGACTGCTCGTCAATGGACACAACAACACCGCAGGTATCACAGTCAAAGCCGTATTTTGCACGATCATAACCAATTTCGCGCACGGTTTCACGTACCAGCTTCTGTATATCCACATACGCTTTTGTGGTGATCTCTCCCATTACCAGAACCAGACCTGTTGTGGTAGCTGTCTCACATGCCACACGGCTCATAGGATCCTTCTCTAATAAAGCATCCAGAATGGCATCGGAAATAGCATCACACATTTTATCCGGATGACCCTCTGTCACAGACTCAGAAGTAAAAAGTCTTCTCTCCATTAATCTTGCCTCTCCTTTTCAATTAAAATTAATGTTAACGCAACGATTGTAACATATCATTTTTACAAAAAAGAAAGTCCACAGCAATTGCGGACTTGAAAATAATCTTATAATCTCCAAACCCTCTTATTGCTCGATCAAGCATGTCCGATTATACGGCATACTCCTCGCTCAGGCTGGCACCTTCCGATCCTAGGCATATCACTGAGATATACGTAACCGGGGTTGCCGTGACTTCACAGGTCCTTTGTACCTCCATCACTCTGAATAAGGGATAAATACGAACTTTTTAATTGTAAAAGTGTTACTATCCTTATAGTAAAGCATTTGTATCTCTATGTCAATCCCTTTTTAGAGGCATATCCCCGGATTCCATACCCCATTACGGAAGAAGGAGAACCTAATATAGAGGTACTAGCCGATGAGGCAGCATTCGGAACAAACTTAACGGGTGACAAACAGGCTGCTGCAAAAGACCAGTGAGAAGCATAACACTTTGTTGCGCAGTAAAACGCCATTTTGAGGGGTACGAGCATATAAAAACCTTACCAATGCCCTTATTGTGTCTGTAAAGCCGCATAAATCAAGGGGGGGAACTCCCCTCTATTGCGTGACAAGGAACCCCCATAATTTAGAGAGGGCGCAAGCGATTTATCCTGTTGCTGCTTATGCAGAGGATGATAATCCATACAGTGATCGGACACCTGATAACCGAGAATGGAACGGGTGGAGGCATTCATGATCAGACAGACATAAGCTTTGATGCTGCGCAGCTTGATGCAGGTTTTATCCACTGTGAAAATGCTGTTTTGCCGGTAAAGATATTGAATTACAGAGAGCAGGTATTGTATAATGTCCATGAGGATTGGCTCCCTTTGAGGAAGGAATATGAATATGATAGAAATCAAAAACATTGAAATTTATGAATATTGTTTGTTAAATACAGTAACAGGAGACAAAGAGTTTTTGGAAAAACCAATTTCAAAAGGTTTTAAAGGCAGTTATTTTAGAGACAAGAATACATTTTTTGCAATTTACCCAACAATGAGTGGACCCCATATCTTTTATAAAGATGTAAACTATGGAATTGATAAAAAATTAACCATAATTTTAAAGGTGGATGGGATTAATAGAAACTTCAAGATCATTGAATATGATATGGATATTAACTATATTGAATCTAAATATATGGGAATTGACTCATGGTCTGAGGAAGCTGATGTAGACGTGTTTTATATGATTGCACAAAATTATAAAGAGGATAATTTTTATAATAAATTCACATTAAAAAAATAATGTTTGCAACTTTCCACACTTAAAGCACTGCAGGATGGGTATATTGATACATTTGCAAGTAACTAAGGAGAAGGTATACTATGTAAGACATTCATTTTTTACAGATGCTATTCCGGATGAGGTGTTGTTGCAAATAACGATGGAATCACAATATTGTATATACCATAGAGTGAACGACTCCGGTCGATCAAAAATCCCATGTGAATTATAGTGAATTACCCCAACTCGCAAATAACCGGGGTAATCTTAAGGTTTACCGCAGTATGATTTGGATGAAGCAATCAAGATATTGGATAAAAACCCGGAAGCAGTAAATTGTATGGTAACAACGCTGCCCAAGAGCGATCATGGGCAGTCACCATTACAGGTGTCTGTAAAAATCGCTAATTTAGCAATAGCACAATATATTCCATGCATTCACTACGATTTAAGTATGATCGAAAGATATTCACTGTTGATAAAATTACCCCAGCCATCCCTTTGGTCTATTGTCATATTTTGAACATTGCTTATAGATGGAAAAGGAATATGATGCATGGATAAAAAATGATGCATTTTGTATAGAATCATCAATGTCGGTGTGTTTGCATCTTCAAAGTTAGCACACTCACATTCATTATTAAACTCTATTGGCAGGATTAAAACCTGATTTATTTCATCTTCTGAATTTCCCGTTGTCAAACCGGCAAACAAATTTGTCAATTCCAAATATTCTTCTTCAGACAACATTCCATCAAAAACAAGTGCATTGCTTTTTTCATAATCACTAAACTCAAAAAGATATTCTGGGACAACAACAGAATATCTTTCACATCCTTCGTTCCAGTAAACATTCGTCCATTGCCAAAATTTTTTTGCTGCTATTTTCCAATTTCGTTCTGGATAACATATGGCAAGATATTTTTCAATACACATAAACAAATAACACAATCTGCCTGTCAATGAGAGATTATCCAGTTTCACTTGTTTCCATCCCCTCCACAACGAACTGACTACTGTTTATGAAAAGAATACCACTTAACATCATTTCCGGCAACATGGATTTTGATATAAATGCGCCTCTGTCAATGACGGGGTACCATTTTAATAAGAATGTTTTCAGGAGGTTTTATGTAAGGAGAATTCTTTTAGGTTGGGTTCGTGCATTGCCGCCAAAGTAGAAGCCTGCCATATAGCTCGTCTGAGATATGGAGAGCCTCGCTTAGACATGTGATTATGAGTAGAGCTATACTCACCTGATTGCTTAATGGTAGGGTCAATTCCGGCAAATATAGTTGCACCTAATATTGGACCAACACCTGGAATTGTAGTTATGCAACATTCCAAAGTGCTGAATAGATGTATAATTTTTCCATTAATTTCTTTGATTTGACTTTCCATAAACTTTACATGCCCCATATGCTGACGAATTAGAAGCTTCATAGAATCAATGCCTAAAATATAATGCCAAACGAGTTCTCTGCAGCATTTTTAATCTGTTCTGCTTTAGCAACGCCAAAGCGTTTATGGCTTGGAACAGAGATGATTTCAATTTTATCCTCACTAATTTTGTGAATTTCAGTTAGGAATTTTTAAAACCCTTCTGTGGAGTTTTGAAAGCTGAATGGCTTGCGTAAAACATTACTCCCGTCATCAATGATAATTGCTCTGTGAGCTCTTTTCGCAATATCTACACCAACAATAAACATAGCATACAATCCTTTCTTTTAATTATACGGACATATCCTCAGCTCCCTATGGATTGCAACCTGCTCCGACATTAGAAGAAAACCTAAAGAAGATTTCGACATTTGGCTTATAAGCAATACCCCATAAGGCAGAGGACTTAAACTGCACTCAGTAAACTTAAAGTTACAAAGATAATAGAAAAGTACCTCTGTCCGGTTGAGTATATTTTATCAAACTGCAAGGAGTTGATAAACAAAATAATGAAAAAGGTTATGCATATTTATTCTGACGATATACAGAAATATTTGAGATGATTCCCTGTTCGATATTATAGCAGGTTAAAGGTTGGGTGGCTTTATGCCACCCGGACGGGGGATATCGCCCGGCAAAGCCGGGCGAAAAAAGGTGATGCAGAAATGAGAAAGATTAGCAATCAGGCAAAAAAAGAAATTTATGATATGAAGGAAAAGCAATTTTTGGGAGTTGGGGGTATGTTACTGTTATCATATTTTCTTTTCTTCAATCTGGGGCTTTTCAAAGAGATGTACTTGAATTAATAAAAAAACCAATAGAATGGTGTTTATTGGTAGTCTTTCTTTCTGTGCAGTATCTGGAAATATAATTCGTGTATATATTCCTATCAATCTAGTTTGGATATTTTTATTTATAAATATGGGAACAGTTATTTTTAGAAAACATTTGAGCAGAGGCTAATGCAATGAGGTTTGTGGGATAGTAGACTTGGATTGATTTTGAAACGATATGACAGTTAAAGATATTAAAAAGAGAAAATTAAAAAGATATGGCGATTATTTTATCAAATAAAAAGACATACCGTATTAGAACAGTAAGCCTTTTTATTGAAACACAGGTCTGTATTTTTTAGGTAGTTAAAAATTCTTGAATATAAGGAAGCGCTGCGCCAATCGTTATATTATGTTTAGGCATTTTACTAATCTGCAAAAAATCCGAATTTTCTGGAAATGGAGTAAGTCTCTCGATTTTTTTATAAAGAAATGCAAGGTCGGTTTCCAGAAGATGAGGTGCAAGATAACCACCTAGAATAAAGGTTTTGTCATAGATTAGATGAAGCAAATTAGTAGCTTCTGCTAAATGTTGGAGATAACTATGCCAACGTTTTACGAAACGATCCTCATTACTTCGTACTTTATTGAAAAAGTATTCGACAGTTTCATCTTCATCTAGTAAGGAATGAAGGGAGCATAGAGTTTCCATACATCCATATTTACCACAGTAACAAAGTTTTCCGTTTGGTTGCATTTGAATATGTTCAATGGTAGAACTATGTCCATGATCGCCACTAATAATTTTTCGACCTATAATCAGTGATGCACCTAAGTGATGACTTAGTGAAAGATAAAAGGCATCACGAAGATTTGGGGAAATCCAAAGTTCTGCTATTGCAGCACTGTCAGCATCGTGAATAAAAGAGCAGGGATAAGGAAGATACTTTGTAAAAGAGTGAATCGTAAGACCACTACATTCAAGAATTTTACCATAAAGTACAGTATTAGAATCTGGAGAAATCAGTCCTTGCATGGCAAATCCTACTCCGAGAATCTGTTCATCAGACACTTTGATGGAGTTCACAAAAGATAGAATTTCCTGACAAACGTTCTGGAAATATGTATCTTCACTTTTATAAGAAATTTTATATACAGATCGCAGAATTTTTTCACCATAAAGGTTTACTGCAATCATCTTTACTTCTTTTTTCAAAATTTCTACACCAATTGCTATTCGATAATCAGGAACAATTGTATAGGCAGATGCTTTTCGTCCAACGTATTCTGTGCTAATTTGTCCGTTTTTGGTAATTAATCCATCCTCTTCTAAAGAAGAAAGATTGGTAGTTACTGTTGGACGGCTTAGGTGCAAATCATAGGCGATATCTTGTTGTGAGACATTGCGGTTTCTATAAAGATATTGATAAATCAGATTTCTATTGTTTTCTTTAATCTGATTTGGAGTAATGATTTTTTTCATAATTGAACCATCCATTTCGTAAATCTATTTTTTGAAATTAATATTTGATATCATTATAGCAAGAAGCAAACAATACTTCTATTGTACAATATGCATATTTTTAAAGTGAAAAAGATATAAAATATTACTTATTGACTAATTTGATGATAGGATATAATATGTAACTATAATTTGATAAATAATTTTACAAAATGAATTAAAAGAAAGGAGAATCGTTATGGGAATTATTGAAAAAATGAGATTAGACGAAAAAAAAGGATTTGTCACAGGTGCAGCAAGAGGAATTGGAAAATGTACCGCTACAGCGTTTGCAGAAGCAGGAGCAGATGTTGCTATTGTGGATCTTGATTATGAAGAGGCAAAAAAGACAGCGAAAGAACTGGCAGAGAAAACAGGAAGAAAAGTCATTGCAATCAAAACAGATTGTACAAAAAAAGAAGAAGTTGACGCAATGGTAGAGCAGGTTGTTGAAGAACTTGGAGGACTTGATTTCTGCCATAATAATGCAGGAATCTGCACTAATGCTCCAGCAGAAGAAATGACATATGAACAATGGAGCAAGGTAATTAATATTAATCTGAATGGAATCTTTCTTACAGACATCGCAGCAGGAAAATACATGCTGACTCATGGCGGCGGATCTATTATCAATACAGCTTCCATGTCTGCACATGTTGTTAATGTACCTCAGCCGCAATGTGCATACAATGCATCAAAAGCAGGTGTAATTCAGCTTACTAAATCACTTGCTATTGAATGGGCAAAAAGAGGGGTTCGTGTCAATAGTATCAGTCCGGGATATATTGGAACAGAATTGACACTAAATTCACCAACATTAATCCCACTGATTGAAAAATGGAATGAAATGGCGCCACTTGGAAGAATGGGAAAACCAGAAGAACTGGAATCCATCTGTGTATATCTTGCAGGAGATACAAGTACATTTACAACAGGATCAGATTTTATTATTGATGGTGCATTTACTTGCTTCTAAAATTAGTCTAAATAGGCTCGCGGAATCGGGAGCCTATCTGGTAAAAAAGGAGAAAATATAATGAATAAAAAAGATTCAATTTTAAATGGACAAACAGCACTTGGAATAGAACTGGGATCGACTAGGATTAAAGGAGTGCTTATTGATTTGAGTGGAAAAGTGCTTGCAATTGGAATTCATGATTGGGAGAATTCTTTTATTAACAATATCTGGACTTATAGGATAGATGAAATTCATGATGGAATTCGTAGCTGCTATCGTTCATTACGTGAAGATGTTGAAAAGAAATATGGAGTGAAGCTTCAGAAAATCGGTTCAATTGGAATTAGTGCGATGATGCATGGTTATATGGCACTGGACAAGGAAGGAAATCAGATTGCACCGTTTCAGACATGGAGGAATACGAATACACAGAAAGCTGCTGATGCTCTGACAGATCTTTTTCAGTTCAATATTTCCCTTCGTTGGAGTGTGGCTCATCTGTATCAAAGAATATTAGATCAGGAAGAACATGTCAAAAAGCTTGCGTATGTATCTACACTTAGTGGCTATATTCACTGGAATCTGACGGGGGAAAAAGTGATTGGTGTAGGTGATGCGGCGGGCATGTTTCCGATTGATTCTAATACGTGTGACTATGATAAAGAAATGGTACAGAAATTTAATCAGTTGATAGAAAAATATGAGTATAACTGGAAACTGAGAGATATTTTTCCAAAAGTACTTGTGGCAGGTCAACAAGCCGGATTTCTTACAAAAGAGGGAGCTGCATTTTTGGATGAAACAGGGGAGCTGGAGTCCGGGATTCCAATGTGTCCACCAGAGGGAGATGCGGGGACTGGTATGACGGCAACGAATTCTGTAGCGCCACGTACTGGAAATGTATCAGCCGGAACCAGTATATTTGCTATGATTGTTCTGGAAAAACAACTTCATAAAATTTATAGAGAAATTGATATGGTAACAACACCATCTGGTTTTCCGTGCGCGATGTCACATGCAAACAATGGAACTTCAGATTTAAATGCCTGGGTAGGAATCTTTGGAGAATTTGCGAAGATGATGGGATATCAGGCTGATATGGGAGAATTGTTTACGAAATTATATATGAACTCATTGGAGGATCGTTAAGGAAACGTTACAAAATTGCTATTCTCCTTTATTACATATTTTTGTGTATTAACACAAAGATACTTCATATCCGTCTTGCTCTATTATCAACTTTTTCAAAGACATTCCTAACCGCTCTATTAACCCTAACTCGCTTTTTACATAAAAACAACATCTATGTGAACGTGTATCATTGTCTTCTATTTCGATATCCACTTCAATTTTAATATGTCCTGATATATCAGCTGGTAGCAAACACATTGAAAACGCAGGCGTATAATTTCCTTCTTTTTTACCGAATTCCAAATAACAAGTTTCATTATAATTTTCTATAAACTTACAAATTGTTTCTGCTATCTCCTCTAATTTTTTATCCTGAATATAACAACTTTGATAAGCTGAAACAAATTCAGAATTAGCAGATATTTTTAATTCAATAAGACTATCATCTTGCCAAATTTTCTCGAAAATAATATTATCCATCTTTTTTATCCTTCCTATTTGAATTTGAAATCATCAAAAGCACCTGTAATTTCATTGTACACATAATGTATTGTAGTTTTTGTTCCATCTGCATTCTGTACCACTGATTGCATCTTAATCCAACCTTCTGATGCTGGCCATCTAGGGTCGGTCATTTCTAGTGGCACTTTAGTTGCACCTTCTAATGGATTAGATTGTACTTGACTCATTGCCATCTGCTCATTTAATGTATTAGGAACCGTTTTTCCTGTATTTCCTCTTCCTTCTACCGCTACAGGATTTCCTACACCTTGTGCTCCTGATCCACCCTCTAAAGCTCCACTTCCCCCCTTACCTCCCTTCCGAGCCCCTCCCTGGCCTTGGCCGAATACCGTATACTCTCCCCAGCCTCATCTACCAATTCCACTGTCACCTCCAGCTCTTCATTCACCGGTATACGATAACGCCCTCCTCCCGGCAGCTCCACTT
>MJGMH2__coassemble_962_pt1 | contig 29819 bp, 26 predicted proteins | sample MJGMH2__metabat2_low_PE_014 | metagenome-assembled genome bin MJGMH2
GCAAGTGATATCTTATCAGATGCTTCGACAATTGTCAACTGCTTTTTTCATTTTTCCTTCAGAAGCCTTTAACTGAATTTTACGCGGCTCCAGCAGGTGTTCTTCCCTTGTCACCTGCTGCTGTCCATGGTAAACCAAAACTCAACTCCGCCTTCTACATTTTTCACACCACAGTCCTGATTGTGAGAGTCCATAATGGCCTTTACAATGGATAAACCGATACCACTTCCTCCGTAGGACCTGGTTCTGGCTTTATCCACCTTATAGAACTTCGTCCACAAATTAGTCAGATCTTCTTCCGGGATATGATGTCCTGTATTAAATACACTCACCCTTACTTCCCCTGCTTCCTGTTCCAGGCCAATTTCGATTCGCTTTTCCCCATCCAGATGGTTCATGGCATTGTTCAGGTAGTTGGTGATTACTTCTTCTATTTTAAATTCATCTGCCCAGACCCACACAGGTTCCTTTTGACTGAATATAACGCTGGCTTCCTTTTGGTGCAGCAAAATACTGGAAGAAGAAAGGATCCCCTGAATCAGGTTGGTAATATCAAACCGCTCCCTTTCCACTCTATCATTGCCGAACTCCAGAGCGGTCAGATTCAAAAGCTGCTTTACCATGGTGTTCATCTTATTCGCTTCATCCATAATCACTTCGCAGTAATAGTCTCTGCTGTCAGCGTCCTCTGCCATTCCTTCTGTGAGTCCTTCTGCATATCCCTGAATCAGGGCGATGGGAGTCTTTAATTCGTGGGAAACATTGGCAATGAAGTCTTTCCTTATCTCATCAATGCGTATCTTTTCTTCAATATCCCTCTGAAGCTCATTGTTGGCAACCTTTAGCGCTCCAACGGTTTCCTTTAATTTATCAGACAGGGTATTCATACTCCTCCCCAGGACTCCCACCTCATCCTCTGCATGTCCCTGGTACTTCGCTTCAAAGTCTAAATGAGACATTTTCTCGGATAGGGCTGACAGCTCCAGAATAGGAGAAGTAACCTTACGAGTGGTCAGATACATAAGGGCGCTGCCTATAACCAACACTATCATTCCTACATAGGCAAAAAACAGATTGGACAGCTGAGCGCTGTCCCTGATACTGGCAAGGGGAATTGATATGATGAACATGGTGCTGTTGTCAGAGAAAAAACCCCAGCTTTCCAGATTATACGTATTATTTCTGGGATCGTATGTTTTTTCTATCGTATAGTTTTCATGCTGCACCACCGTTTCTTTATCTGTCTTGTTCTGGCCTAACACGTAACGCTGTACCTTTGAGGCCTGCCACTCGCTCTCTCTGGCTGATGACAGGAAGGCTTTCCCTGTACTGCTGTCAATCATCACAATGGCTGCGTTGTTTCTTTCTCCCAGACTGCGGATCCTTCGAAGCATTGAGACTGCCCCATTCTCCCTGGGTGTCTCCAAAGTTCCCGGCTCAAGCCAACCGGGTAAGGCCTCCCTCTGCCCATTCCTTCTTCCCCAATCCATGGCTGCATCCGATTTTTTCTGGATTTCCACTGCTTCCTCCAGCAAATCTACTATACTCCCCCCCACGCTCATCTGCTCCAATACGGCCGAATCAATCAGGTCATAGGTTCTTTCCATCACCTTGACCTTTTGATTAATATAGAAGGGCTCCAAATACCAGGTGTTTACGGCCAGAATTGTGAGCAGCACCAGGGTCATCAGACCAATGAATATCAGGGTAAACCGGTATCTGATAGAATGTTTCATTGGCTTACCTCAAACTTATATCCCATGCCCCAGATAGTCTTAATCAGCTCTCCCTTTTCTCCCATTTTACTGCGGAGCTTTTTTACATGGGTATCAATAGTTCTGGCATCTCCAAAGTAATCATAGTTCCACACATGATTCAATATCTTCTCCCTGGACAATGCAATGCCCTGATTTTCTACAAAGTAGCTTAAAAGCTCAAACTCCTTGTAGCTTAATTCCACTCCCTTTCCATCTATGGTCACCTGATGGGCCGCCTTGTCGATACAGATCCCCCCCATCTCTAAATTCTCCCCTGTAGCCACATTGCTTCTGCGTAAAATCGCATCCACTCTGGCCACCAAAATCTTTGGGCTGAACGGTTTAGAAATATACTCATCTACCCCCAGGGAAAATCCCTGAAGCTCGTCCCTCTCCTCGCTTCTGGCTGTCAGCATAATCACTGGAACCTGAGAATATTTCCGTATGGTTTTTAAAACCTCCCATCCATCCAGCTTGGGCATCATCACATCCAGAATCACCAGGGAGATTTCCTTCTGTGTAAAGAAAATATCCACTGCCTCCTCCCCATCTCCTGCTTCCAGAACAGAAAAACCTTTGTTTGTAAGAAAATCCTTTACCAATTTTCGCATTCTGGCTTCGTCATCTACCACTAATATTTTTAATGTATCCATCAAATTATCTCCTCACTCCAACCTGGCCTGAAATCAGTTATTTCTTCTATAATTAGCTTTATTTTAGCAAAAACGCTGGAATATTTCCATCATTTCACATAAGTTTCACAGCTTGCCTTGGATCTATTTGAGATTTTCAGGAGATAGCCTCACTCTATCAGATTAAAGCATCCATTTTAAGCAGGTTAGCTGGAATAGGTTCACCCTTACAAGTAAAAATGTGGCAGAATCATCCATTCCAATGATTTTGCCACATCTGCCTCTCAAATTCCTATTTACAACTCTTCTTCTACTCTTCCTCCAGCTCATCTTCCCCTATGAGCTCATCAAATTCCTGTTCATCCAAAAGCTCATCAAAGGCATCTGCAACAAGCTCGTATTCGTCATCATCTTTAATCGTATCAAGAGAAGGCTCTCCCTCCTCTGTCTCACTATAACGGTACAGCAGTACTTCTCCCTCCTCTGTCTCAGCATCCTCTATAGGAAGAAGTGCAATATAATCCCTGTCGCCTGCCTGGAAAATAGTTAATACTACGCACTCCAGCTCCCTGTCGTCGTCCAGGGTAAGAGTGACTGTCATCTCCTGATCCTCTTCCATTAAGTTTGTCTCGTCTGCCATGGTATGATCCTCTCTCATTTGGTAAATTCAAATTAGTATCTTTGTAGTTACACTGTAGCAGACTCATAGAAAAAATGCAAGAACATTTAAGGATCTGCCGGCTGCCAGTCTCCAGCACCATGGAAGCGGAAGGAAGGTCTATGAAAGTTCCACCCACCGCATCTCCATAGGTTCCATATCCAAAACGCCTGTCTTCTCACCCTTTATATAAATCTCCGTTCTCTTAGGCTCCTTTGAGTTGTTAATCACAGCTGCCTTTCCTATCTCTTTAAACACAGCGATCTCTGTATCAACGTTAGATACATAGTACTCCTTCATCTCCTCTTCCATGTGGGCGGCATAATAGATTGCCCGCAGAAGAATCCGGCAATTCTGAGAGGAGTAAGGAAAACCTGTGAAATAAACGCTTCTGCCTCTGCCGTATTGATTCACAACCAAACGGCTGTATTTCTGATCCATATTGAGAATCTGATAGGAGTCCCCCTGGGCATACACCCCCATCTTACCTTCTCCGAAATCAATCTCCCCATGAATGTCTTCCAGAATAAAATGGTCGGAATCCATTGTGTTGTACTTGTCTGTACTAAGAGAGAAGCCCAACTCCCTGTCTGCGCCCAGAACGTCACTCAACTGAAAAAACCGCCCCTGATACTGACAGGCAGACGGCTCTCCTACCCCGATAAAACCGCCTCCTTCATCTACAAAGCAGCGGATAGCAGTGACCACCGCTTCATCCTTCCAATTCTCTCCCCCGCTCCAGGAGGTGTAGGCATCCCCTGCATTTATAATTACTTTAATATTGGATCCGATCCCCTTCTTAATATCTTCAAAATTAATAAATTCCACATCAACAGGCATTCCGCTGAGGCACTCAAGCACTCCCACATAGGAGTATATCTCCCTGTACCAAATCCCATGATGCACCTGATTGCTCATCCATCTTCTAATTCCTCCCCAGCAATTTAAGATTGCCACCTTAAAGGGAGCCACCTGAGCCAGACTTCCCTGGGTCACCTTGTGAATGTCTCGAAATTCATTCACCACAGCTTCAATCTGATCAATAAAGCCCGGCCATTCCACCGCCAGCTTTAAATATCCTCCATATCCAACCCGATCCAGAGGGGAGCGCAGCATTGCCCTTCTGGCCTTCATCCAGTTATCCTGAGCCTCTCCAATGGGATCTCCATTCTCCTGAAACACATCCGGGAAAAAATATGGCAGAAGCCTGCCTTCCCTGTACTCCACTCCCTGGATATCAGAGATCATCCTCATGGTCACTCCATCCCCAACAGAACCCACCACAGCGTCAAGTCCAATCTCCTTAAAATACTTCCCATAGGGTTCTGTCCCAATCCAATGATCCCCCAGAAACATCATGGCCTCTTTGCCGTAACTGTGAACAATATCCACCAGCTCCTTTGCCAGAGCACAAACCTCCCTCTGCTGAAATTCAATAAAATCCAGAAATTCCCTGGAGGGGGGCCGAAAGGCTGAGTTGTGATAGCCCTGATCTACAATATACTCTGCACGAAAGGGATAACCTGCCCACCCTTCAAATTTCTCCAATATGTAGGGACTGACACTGGCACTGTAGCCAAACCATTCTACGTACTTCTCCCGCTTCTGTTCATCAAAGGTCAACGTAAATTGATGAAAAAAAGTGGTAAAGCGCACTACATCCACACTGGCATTTTCTTCACACCATTCCTTCAGCTTTTCCTTTACATACCTCTGAGTCTTTGGCTGGCGGACATCATAAGTCATCTGATGTTCTTCCCCCTTCCAGTCATTGGTGATGGCATTGTACATGTGAACCGGATCCCAGATTAAAAATGCCAAAAAACTCACTGTATATTGATGATAAGGAACGGTCTCAATGATTACCGTTCCGGAAGCCTCCTGAAAACTCCACTTGTCCGTAGGAACAACCTGTCCCGTTGTGCGATCCATCACTTCCCACCACCGCTTAGGATCATCTATGGTATTCACTTTTAGCTGCTCTGTATGAAATCCCCTCATCAGTTCAATCTCTACCTGGAATCCGGTGGCTGTGACACGATCACTGATCAGATATTCCTGCTGAACTTCATCCAAATGCTCCATCGCCCACTTATTATCTTTTCTGGTGGTATAATAAGTGGAGTAGATTTTGGCTCCCTTATTTAAAAGCTCCTGAGGCATGGTAGTTCCATCGCAGTCTCTAAGAGCGTCTGCTCCCAACCGTTCCTTTAGCTCCAGAGTCTCCTGAATCATATCTATATCTGTGGGAAGCGTCAGCCTTCCTCTCATATTCATCCTCCATATCCTCCTATTGATAGGTTTTATTGTATCGATACAGCAATCCCAAAAGTCCGGAAAGTCCCAACAGCTGAACCCCCAAATACAGGTATCCTGCTGTTTGCTGTCCCCAGATAATACATCCAATAAAGATAGCAAGCAAAAACAGTCTAAAGATGAGTAATAATGTTTCCTTCATATTCCTTCCTCCTCCTAGCCCTTCAATCCTCCCAGACTCATACCCTCTGTCAGCTTTTTCTGTACCATCATATAAAGAATCAGAGTGGGCAGCATCACCATAACAAGCCCTGCGTAGAGCTGACCGTAATTGGCAGCCGCTTTCTGGGCGCTGCTCAGATTCATCAGCCCCACAGGTAAGGTCTTATATGCATCCTTTGTCATCAGGGTCATGGCCAGAATGTATTCGTTCCAGAACGTGAGAAAATTAAAAAGAACAATGGTGATAATGCTGGGCTTTGCCATAGGCATCATAATTCTCACCATAGTATTAAAATAACCACTTCCATCCACAAAGGCTGCCTCCTCATAATCCCTGGGTATTGATGCAAAAAAGCTGCTGAGAAGATAGATGGTAAAGGGCAGGTGGGTAGAAGCATAAACCAGAGACAGAATCACCCTGTTGTTCAGGAAAACTCCCGACATCCCCATGGAACGGAGAAAGGTGTCCCCCTCCACAAACATTAAAAAAATGGGAACCACAATATAATTCATATTAACAAACAGCCCTGCCATGAAGATAACATTTAACAGCTTACTGCCCCGAAAACGATATCTGGACAGTACATAGGAGGCCGGAAGAGCAAGGATCAGAAGAAACACCAGAGACAAAGCGGTCACAATTACAGAATTCATCATGTAATTTCCCATCTTTGCCTTTTCAAAGGCGTCAATAAAGTTCTGAACATAGAAGCCCTTAGGAAGACTCCATGGGCTTTGTCCGTAAAACTCCCAATTTTCCCGAAAAGAGGCCATCAGCACCCAGGCCACCGGCACAGCAATGGACACAGCCAGAAACATTAAAAGGAAATAGGTTAAAGTCTTCACCAGTTTGCCGGAATAGTTCGTACGCTTTTGATTCATCTCTTCCCCTCCCTAAAATTCCAATGGTTCACGTTTTGTCACTCCATTTACAATCCCGGCCAAAGCAAAGGAAAAGATAAAGATCACCACACCGATGGCCATTCCATATCCATAGGAGGAATTGGTGTAGGCCTGATCATACATATAGTTCAGAAACACATCGGAAGCCCCGTCCGGTTTTCCTCCTGTCATTGCCTTTACCAGCTGGAAGCTTAGGTTGATTGTACTGATAAGAAAGAAGGTCAGGGTGCTTCTGATGTTATTCCAAATCAGAGGAAGGGTCATTGTAAAAAACTGGCGCACCTTTCCGGCTCCCTCCAGGGAGGCTGATTCATAGATACTCTCCGGCACACCTGCCATACTTGCCATATACATAACCATGTAGTATCCAATGGCCTGCCAAATCAGAGCAATGATAACGGCCCACACCACCAGCCTTTGATTTCCCAGCCAGGCGATTAACCCATTCCCATCTGACCCTACAGGGCGAAACACATAAATCATTGTGTTTAAAAGACCATCCCTCTGGTCATAAACCGCAGAAAAAATTGCTGCAACTACTACAATGGACAGAATGTTGGGGATATAAAAAACCGTTCTGAAAAATCCCTTTCCCCTGATTCTCTCCCGGCTCAGAACATAGGCAAAGACAAGGGACAAGGTGAGCGTTACCAGGGTTACCACGACAATCATCAGAATGGAATTCTGCATGGCTCTGAGAAACTTTGCATCAGAGGACAGAATTTTAAAATTGCCAAGCCCTACAAATGTTTTTTCTGAAGAGAAACCGCCCCATTTGTAAAGGGACATGCGAAACACATTAAAGGTAGGTACAATCATAAAGATAAATAACAGCGCTGTGGCCGGAGCCACACATAAAAAAATAAATAAGCTTCTTTTGCCATGTTTCACCTGCATTCCCTCCTAAGCTCAAATCTGGCAGATGGGTGTTTCGACTCTGCCAGGATACTCTGCAAAAGGTCTGCAGCAACCTACAGGCACCGGACCGGCATCTCACTGCAGACCTTCTGTATATAAACTACTTCATTGCGGCTCTCAGCCGGTCGCTTACTGCTTCCACCGAAGCCTGCCATTCATCCACTGTCTTATCACCTGTCATAATACTGTCAATGGTATAGAATAGGGTATCGGTCATGCTCACTCCTTCTACTGCCTCCGCAGCAGCAAAATTTCCCATGGACGCTTTTGCTCCCTTGTCGTAAATGGAGTAGATCAGCTTACTGTCTTCGTTCGTAATAAATTTGCTTATGCCATCAATGGGCTGGATCGCCCCTGATTTGGCAAAAATCCGGGCAGCCTGGTCAGAATACATATATGCCAGGAACTCTTTTGCCAGCTCTTTATTCTCAGCAGCCTCCGGAATCCACATCTGTTCAAAGAAGGTAAAGGCGTAGCGATCCCCTCCCTCTTTCATTGCAGGCAAAGGCATAAATCCCCACTGAAACCCTTCTGCCCTGGGTGCATCTTTCATTTCGCTGATGATCCAGTTTCCATTTGGCATAAAGATTGCCTGATGATCCAGAACCAGCTGCTGATTTTTCTTAAAGTTATCACGGTTTGCATTTCCCACTGTAGTAGGCTCCGTATAATCGGCCAGCTTGGCAACCAGCTCAAACAGCTGTCTGGCTTCCTCCTTCTCCCAAATACCATCGGTGTAGGTCATTGCCTGATTGTAGAAATCTGCCCCACCAATTTCAGTCAGAAGCCCAAACATAAATGCATCAAAATATCCTGCCAGAGGATACGTAAACAGGGACACGCCTTCTGCCTTGGCCTGATCTCCAAGAGCCCACATCTCATCCCATGTTTCGGGCAATTCCCAGCCTTTGCTCTCAAATAATCCTGTGTCATACCACAATCCGCAGGGGCTGTAGAACATAGGAGCCAGGTAGGTTTTTCCATCGTTATAAGGATTGGTTACCAGAGTGTCCACAAAACCGGGAATCATCTTCTCCCCCACAGTGATTTCCTCTCCCGGAACGGTCATAGAAAGAACATCTGTGATATCTGCAATGGCTTTGTCCTTTAACAGGGTTTCCGGCAGAGCCATCTCCCTGCCCGTTGCCAGATAAACAATATCCGGATACTCTCCGGCCTTCATCAGCGGGCTGATCACTTCCTCCAGATTCTTCTCTGCTGTCAGCTCAATGGTAACCCCCGGATGGCTCTTCATAAAAGCCTCCGTTACTTCTGTCCACATTTCTGTTCCATAGCCTCCATCGAAAGCAGCCACCTTCAAGGTTCCCTTCAGGCCTTCTCCCGACTCTTTCTCTGAAGCCCCGGACTTCTTACTTTCCGCAGAATCTGTCTTCACCGATCCACCGGAACATCCGGACAGACCCGACACTGCCATAGCTGCCGCACAAGTAAATGCCATGACTCTCTTTAATTTCATCGCTTTTCCTCCCTCTTTTGAAACTGTCATTGATTGGTATCCTCATTATAGCCCTTTCCTTTTCCATTCTCTATCATTATCTTGTCGTGTTTTTTATACATCTTGCTTTTTTTGTAAAAAATCCTTTTATATATTTACATTTTCATTTCTTTCATATATAATTTTTTTAATTTAAATGGAATTCAATTCTATCTCTTTGTATAAGTAGCACAATATTTTTTATAAAAGGAGGTTGTTCCAGATGAGTATGGAGCGCTATCAAATTCAGCCTAAGGACTTCCATAAATTAAACTCCAAGCTGCTGTATATCTCCATGTCCAAATATCAGGGAGACTGGAAAAGCATTCCTCACAGCCATTACTTTTCTGAGCTTTTTTATGTGGTCAGCGGGAAAGGAATCTTCCTTCTGGACGGTCAAACCTTCTGTATTGGATCCAACGATTTGATCATCGTTCCTCCCAACACAGAGCATACGGAGCAGTCTCTCAATGCAGCTCCTCTGGAATATATTGTCCTTGGCATTGAGGGAATTACCTTTTTGGATCCCCGGCTATCCAACAGCCCCGTCATCTGCAATTACTCTAAAAAGGCAGAGCTGTTAAATCTGCTAAATCTGATTCTGGAGGAGGTTCACTGCCAGTCCCCCGGATATTCTCTGGTCTGCCAGCACCTGTTAGATATTCTCCTGATACAGATTATCCGATATCAAAAGCTGATTCCGACCTCCATGAGCGCTGCTTCTATGACTCGGGAATGTGGCCAGGTTAAGCAATATCTGGACTCCAACTATGCGGATCCTATTTCGCTGGACTCTTTGGCTGCCTTTACTCACATGAACAAATACTATCTGGCCCATGCCTTCACCAAATACACCGGCTTATCCCCCATCAGCTACCTGAATGCCAAACGGCTTCAAGTAAGCCGTGAGCTGCTGGAATCGACTGACCATTCCATTGCTGAGATTGCCGCTTCCATCGGCTTTTCCTCCCAGTCCTACTTCTCCCAGGTCTTTAAAAAAGAAACCGGCATTACTCCAAACAACTACCGAAAAACAAAACGAATGAAATCAAACCCCACAAACAAACGAAAAGGGGCAAACAAAAGGGAGAGGCATCCCTAAAGCATGTTTAGAATCTGCCTCTCCCACTAATATTCAATTCCCTCTCTGGCAGGTATCCCTTCTATAAAGGGATGCTTATGAAGCTTCATCTCGGTCAGATAATCTGCATGGGAACAAAGTTCCTGAGAAGGATTTCGGCCTGTCAATATTACCTCCATATCCTCGGGGCGGTTCCTGAGAGATGCAAGAAGAGCATCTTCCGCTACAAATCCCAGATGAACCGCCCCGATTATCTCATCTAACACAAGTACATCGTATCTCTCCTCCCCTTCCTTTCCTACTGCCATACGCCAGGCTTTCTCAAGCTTGCGGGTATAGTAAAGCCCCGCCGCAGTCCTGGTCTGTGGGGACATCTGCCAGGAAAATCCAAAACTCCGGTCACTGGGCAAAAGGGTGATCTCCGGTATGTGTCCAAGACTGATCACTTCCCCGGAATCTTCCGTTTTCAAAAATCTGGCAATCAGAACCCGCCTTCCCCTTCCTGCTGCCCTGAGAGCGCCCCCTAAGGCAGCTGTGGTTTTTCCCTTTCCATCCCCACAATATATATGAACCAGACCGCTCATCCCTTTACCTCCTCTACAAAACGTGATGCCTCCTGCTTTTTGTGATAACGCTCCTTTACATAGTAAAGATGGAGACGCTCCTTTGCTCTGGTCATAGCCACATAGAACATTCTCCGCTCCTCTTCCACATCCGGCTCCAAAACTGCCTTGTGGTGGGGTACTACCCCCTCATTGGCATCCAGAATATAAACCACCCCATACTCCAGCCCTTTTGCACTGTGCATCGTCATCAGATTCACCCCTGCCCTCTTCTCATCCCTTCTTTGGGATTGTAAAAGGAGCTGCTCCCTATATTCTTCCATGTGGGAAAACCAGTCCATAGAGGTCTTAAAACCAGAAGCGCTCTCCTGGAGCTGATCCAGTATCTCCAACAGCTCCTCTGGCTTCATGCGCCTGTCCTGTGCGTAAGAACGGATATATCCATCATATTCCACAGCCTTGCGTATATAATTTACAGCGGCAGCAGGAGCCATATTCTTAAGCATCATCAAATCATATTCCAGCTGCTCGATCCGATCCAGCATCCAGTTTTTATCCTGATAAAAGGCCTTCACTGCCTCCCAGCTCACATTCTGATGCTCCAGTGCATCCCGGCTGATATACCGCTTGGGACGATTGATAATGGTAAGAAGATTCTTCCTGCTCAGATCGCCTCCAGCTGCTTTTATGTAAGCCAGCACATTCTTTGCAATCCAGTGGTCATACAGATTTGGAAGAGTATCTCCCATAGAAAAAGGAATGTTATACTCCATAAGCTTTTCCACCAGAAGCCTTGGCCCAAGATTAGTTCGGTAAAGAACCGCCATATTTTCGTAGGGAATCCCCATTTCGGCATAGTCCCTCAGTTCCGAGGCAATGGCCAGATTCTCTTCCATAGGGCTTGGCCATTCCCTTATCATCACCTTCCTCCCATCGCCTCTGGCAGCCTGTATTTTCTTGGGAAATCTTGTTTTGTTGTGACGGATCACCCGGCCTGCAGCTTCCACGATCTGGCGGCTGGAACGGTAGTTGGTATCCAGAAGCAGGGTCTTTGCTTCTGGATAATCCCTCTGAAAGCCCAGCATAATCTCCGGCTTGGCTCCTCGGAAACGGTAAATAGACTGGTCATCATCCCCAACAATAAAAAGGTTATTTCTGGGACGTGCCAGCATTTTCACAATCTCATATTGAATTCGATTAATATCCTGAAATTCATCGATCAGTATGTATTGGTATTTATTCTGCCAGACTTCCAGAATATCTGCTCTCTCTTTTAAAAGCTCATAGCACATTACCAGCATATCATCAAAGTCCAGAAGCCCACTGTGTCTTAACCGCTCCTCGTATCCGTGGTAAAGGGTTTTAAATACAGACTCAGAGCAATTTTTAGAGTAATAACAATCCAGGCTTAACCGTTCACTCTTAACCAGACTGATCTCACTGAGTACCCCGCGGATCAACTCATTTTCGTCTTCCACCTCCACTTCACACCCCTCCAACACCTCCTGGATGAAGCGGACTCTCTGCTCCTCCTTCACAATGTTGGATGCCTGGTAGCGGTAAGCCAGCTTTAGCATGAGAAAAAAGACAGAATGAAAGGTTCCAAAGGAAACCTTACCGCATCCTGCCTGGGTCATCTGTTCATATCGTTCCTTCATCTCTCTGGATGCTGCCCTCGTAAAGGTAATCACCAAAATATTAGATGGGCTTACTCCTGATTTCTCAGTCAGATACCGTACCCGGTTGGTAATGACTGTGGTCTTCCCCGAACCAGGTCCGGCCAGCACCAGCATGGGACCTTCCCCATGCCGGATTGCCTTTTTCTGTGTTTCGTTAAATGCCATGAACTCTTTATCCTTTTTCCTGCAATTTCTCAATTCCCTTGCGAATTCTTACCAGAGACTCCTCTTTTCCCAGTACCTCCATAATCTCAGTTGCCCCTGCCGGCGTCATCTGCTTTCCAGATACGGCTGTACGGATTGGCCACATAACAAAACCCGTCTTTACCCCTGTCTCTTCTACATACCTGGAAAGAACAGAGTAAAGGGCATCGTTGGAAAAATCTTCCTGGTTCTCCAGCACAGGAAGGAGATCCCTTAATACCTGCAAAGAAGTCTGCTCATTGGTCTTCATCTTCTTGTGGGTATACATAGCAATGTCATATTCCGGCAAAGCCTCAAAAAAGTCAATATGATCTGCAATGTCGTGAAATACCTCAATTCTGGTTTTTACCATGGCACCAATCTTCTTAAGATCCAGAGGCTTCTTGATCACCTTCCTCATGTAGGGCTCAGCAAGCTCATAAAATGACTCAAACTCCATGGATTTCATATATTCACTGTTCATCCATCTTAGTTTGGTCATATCAAATACAGCCGGCGACTTGCTCATACGGCGGTAGTTAAATTCCTGAATCATTTCCTCCAGGGAAAATAGTTCCCGATTGTTCTCCGGCGACCATCCAAGAAGAGCCACATAATTCACCACTGCCTCAGAGAGGAAGCCTTGATCCAGCAAATCCTCAAAAGAGGAATGACCGCTTCTCTTGCTCAGCTTGTGATGCTCCTCATCTGTAATGAGGGGACAATGAACGTAAATTGGCACTTCCCACCCAAAAGCCTCATACAGCCGGTTGTATTTGGGGGAGGAGGACAGATATTCGTTTCCTCTAACCACATGGGTGATTCCCATAAGATGATCGTCCACCACATTGGCAAAATTGTAGGTGGGGTATCCATCTGACTTAATTAGAACCATATCATCCAGTTCAGAATTATCCACAGTGATATCTCCATATATCTCATCCTGAAAGGTGGTGGTTCCTGTAACAGGGTTGTTCTGGCGAATCACATAGGGTATGCCTGCTGCCAGATTCGCCTCCACTTCCTCCACGGACAGGCTGAGGCAATGCTTGTCATATGCCATGATCTCCTCCCCGTTAACTGTCCTTTTAAGAGAAGACAGGCGTTCCTGAGTACAAAAGCAATAGTAAGCCTCACCCTTTTCCACCAGCTTCCTGGCATACTCCAGATAAATCCCCGATGCCTGACGCAGGCTCTGCACATAGGGACCACAACCCCCGTCTTTATCAGGTCCTTCATCATGTATCAGCCCGGTCTCTTTCAGTGTGCGGTAAATAATCTCCACTGCACCCTCTACATACCGCTCCTGATCCGTATCCTCTATTCGGAGAAGGAACGCTCCTCCCTCATGCTTTGCGATCAAATAGGCGTACAATGCGGTTCTTAAATTTCCTACATGCATCCTTCCGGTTGGGCTGGGTGCATACCTTGTCCTTACTTTCATCTTCTCCATTCTCCTGTCATACCTGAGCAATCTGGTCTCAGCTGTTTTATAAAACAATTCACAGTGAACATTATATAACGAAGGTCAAAAAAAGACAATGCCCGATTTTCTCAGGCATTGTCCCGGAGTTCTTATTTAAAAATAGAAGCCTCTGCATCTGTTGAGAATTTTGTCATGTCGGAAGGCATCCAGGCAACCTTGTCCTTGCCATTCACATTTACACGCAGCTTCTCGCACTTAACTGTAATCTCTGTCTCTTCTTCCTTTGGTTCAAGCTCAGAAAGACGTGCGATAAAATTCTTTATCACTTCACGATTCACCTTATTTGTTACTTCCATATCACCGCTGGCAATTGCCATCGCTGTCTCTTGATCCATATTTGCACTCAGCTCATTCTGGATGTCTGCCATAAGCTGTCCCATATCAGCAGCAGAAAAGCTCTTAACCTTTAAAACCACAGTTTTCTCTTTTACACCGTTCTCTGTGATTTCAGCAGTACATACCAGTTTATCCATCATCGTCTTCATGGAGGCTTCCATCTCCTGAAGCTCCTGCTCATCAAACTCCACTCCGCCCAACTGTTCTACAAACTGATCCATCATGGTAGCAGTACCTGTGCTCATCAGGCTCTCTCTTGCAGCGTCCTCAGACTCAAAGCCCAAAAGCTCAGTAATCGGAGCCGGATTGTCCTTCACGCCCATCTCATAAAGAGCGCTCACTATCTGATCCGCCGGCTGATGCTTTGCCTGACATCCCGTCATGGCAACTGTGCACATAGCAAGTAACCCGGCAACTACTGAAACTGCTTTTCTTTTCATTCTCATTTCTTTTACTCTCCTCTTTTGTTGTAATGTATCTCTTAATCTTCCTTTTCAGCCAAATCACTTGGCCTCATCGTCAGGTTAATTCTACCCATCTTATCCACTTCTGTGACCTTAACAATAACCTCATCACCGATGGCAACCACATCCTCCACCTTGCCTACGCGCTTATCATCCAGCTTGGATATGTGAACCATGCCGTCCTTGTTAGGCGCCAGTTCCACAAAGGCTCCAAAGTTCATAATACGTGCTACTCTGCCCTTAAAGACCATACCTGCCTCAATATCAGTCACAATCCCTGTAATGATGGCCATTGCCCGATCAATCATCGCTTCATCTGTACCGCAAACACTTACAGAGCCTTCGTCTGTTATATCAATCTTAACGCCGGTCTCCTCGATAATCTTATTGATCACCTTACCCTGCTTGCCCACCACGTCCCCTATCTTCTGGGGATCAATGGCCATCTGCTTGATCTTAGGAGCATATGCGCTTAAATGCTTTCTCGGCTCAGAAATAGCAGGCATCATAACCTTTTCCAGAATATGCATCCTTGCCTCTCTGGTCTTTGCAATGGCCTCTTCAATCATCGGACGTGTCAAACCGTGAATCTTAATATCCATCTGAATGGCAGTGATTCCGTTCTTTGTACCTCCTACCTTAAAGTCCATGTCTCCAAAGAAATCCTCCAGCCCCTGTATATCCGTCAGTACCAGGTAATCTTCATCTGTGTCACCTGTCACCAGACCACAGGAAATACCTGCAACCATCTCTTTGATGGGAACTCCCGCTGCCATCAGAGACAGGGTAGAGGCACAGATACTAGCCTGGGAAGTAGAGCCGTTGGACTCCATGGTCTCAGACACAGTACGAATGGCATAGGGGAACTCCTCTGTACTTGGAAGCACAGGGAGCAATGCTCTCTCTGCAAGGGCGCCATGTCCAATCTCCCGGCGCCCGGGACCTCTGCTGGGCTTCGTCTCTCCAACGGAGAAGGATGGGAAATTATAGTGATGCATATAGCGCTTGCTTGTCTCATTCTCATCTAAACCATCAATTCTCTGAGCCTCTGACAGCGGAGCCAGAGTACAGATATTAAGAATCTGAGTCTGTCCACGGGTAAACATACCAGAGCCATGTACCCTTGGAAGCAAATCAATCTCAGCAGCCAGATGGCGGATCTCTGTGATTCCACGACCGTCAGGACGCTTGTGATCCTTTAAAATCATCTTTCTCACAGTCTTCTTCTCATACTGGTAAATTGCATCTCCCAGTACCTTAAGCCACTCCTCCTTCTCTGCGAAGGCTTCCTCAAGGCGAGCTGTGATCTCTGCAATATTGCCCTCCCTGGTCTGCTTATCATCTGTAAATACAGCCTCCTCCATCTCAGCAGGAGGAACCAGCTCCCTGATGGCTGCAAACAGCTCCTCTGGAATGGCACAGCTCTCGTAAGTATGCTTCTCTTTTCCACACTCAGCTGCAATGGTATCAATGAACTGAATGATCTCCTGATTCACTTCATGTGCCTTGAAAATAGCTTCGATCATCTTCTCCTCAGGAACCTGATTGGCTCCCGCCTCGATCATGATAACCTTTTCCCTGGTGGAAGCTACCGTAAGCGCCATCTGGGAAACCTGCTTCTCAGCCGCAGTTGGATTAATAACAAAGGCTCCATCAACCAAACCAACCTGTGTGGTGGCACATGGACCATCAAATGGAATATCTGAAATGCTGGTTGCAATAGCTGAACCCAGCATGGCAGTAAGCTCCGGGCTGCAATCAGGATCCACTGACATAACAATGTTGTCCAGTGTTACGTCATTGCGGTAATCTTTGGGGAATAGAGGGCGCATGGGGCGGTCAATTACACGGCAGGTGAGAACTGCGTTCTCGGAAGCCTTTCCCTCTCTCTTATTAAATCCTCCAGGAATCTTTCCCACAGAGTATAACTTCTCGCCGTACTCCACACTGAGGGGGAAAAAGTCGATTCCCTCTCTGGGCTTTGCAGATGCAGTTGCAGTAGACAAAACAACAGTATCACCATAGTGCATAAATGCTGCGCCATTTGCCTGTGCTGCCACTCTGCCTACCTCTACCGTCAGCTTACGGCCTGCTAAATCCATACTGAAACTTTTAAACATATCGGTGTCTCCTTTATTTTGAAAGCAAATATAGGGTGGAGTTATCTCCTCCACCCTAATCTTTAGAACTACTTTCTGATACCAAGCTTTTCAATCAATACACGGTATCCTTCCAGATCGGTCTTCTTTAAATAATCAAGAAGTCCTCTTCTCTGTCCAACCATCATCAGAAGTCCTCTTCTTGAGTGATGATCCTTCTGATTCTTCTTTAAATGCTCGGTCAGCTCTGTGATCCTCTCTGTAAGAATCGCAATCTGAACCTCTGGTGAGCCTGTATCTCCAGGCTTACGTCCGTATGCTGCAATAATCTGAGCTTTCTTTTCCTTTGAAATCATGGTACTTCCTCCTTTTATTATAAAACTCACCGTAAACCAGGCTTCCGGCTGGAGTAACCAGGTAACCGGGCATCGGCGTTGATTCCTGAAACTGCTTCCTTCCGGTATCCCACCTGTCCGAATCCCGGCCGCTGTCCTCATGACGAACGAATCTGCAGGCTCCCTGCCTGCTGCTTCACTCATACCGATTCAGTATAACACAGTCAAATCGGTCTGTAAACATTTATTTTGTCTTTCTAACTATCATTCTATCCGATTCTGCCCAAGGTAATCTCCGGATGGTCTTTAAAATAATCTGTGACAAAATCTTTATCCAATCCAATCTGCTTCTTTAACTCCTTCATGGAATTAAATTTTCGTTCCGGACGTTCAAAGACCAAAAGCTGAACCTCAATGAAGGATCCGTAAATATCCTGATCCAGATCCAGGATATGGGTCTCCACTCCAATAGGATAATCTCCCGGCACAGTGGGCTTGCGCCCAATATTGGTAACGCCTCTGTAGTAAGAACCGTCCACCCAAACTCTGGAAGCATAGACACCGTTTCTGGGGAGATGCTTCATGGGAGAGGGCGTCAGATTCGCTGTAGGAAAGCCCAGAATCCTTCCTCCTATATGATCCCCATGCACCACTTCTCCGCAAATGGAATAGGGTTCTCCTAACAGGAGATTGGCTTTCTCCATATTCCCTTTTTCCAGCTCCTCCCTTATATAAGTGCTGCTAATATCTCTCTCTTCGTCTTGCTCCTTCTCAATCACACAGAGACGGTAGCCCCACTCCTGTGCCAGCTTTTTCAAAAGGGAGGCATTTCCTTCCCCTTCATATCCAAAGCGGCAATCCGGGCCCACTACAATCACCTTTGCATTCATACTTCCAATTAGAATCTCTTTTACAAAAGCTTCAGGCCTCATATGCCGGATCTCCTCTGTAAACGGAGATTCAATCAGATAGTCAATGCCCATCCTCTCCATGTTAACTCTCCGCTCCAGGTTAGTGGTGATAACCGTCTGACTTTGACCACTCACAACACCTGAAGGGGCGGAGAGAAAGGTGAATACTGCAGTAGCATATCCTAACTCTGCCTTAAGCTCCTCCATGGTTCTCAAAAGCTTCTGGTGTCCTCTGTGTCTTCCGTCAAATTTCCCCAATGTGACAATTGTGGGGACTTCTATCTGAAACTCTGTGGTGTCTGTTATATACCTCATCCTGCTTATTCCTCATTTTCTTCCAGAAACCTCCTGCTCTGCTCCTGTACAGTTTGGGAGGTCAGGAACATTTTCCATGGCTTCCACCATCCCTTGTCCTGCTGGTACTGATAAATTCCTGTAAACTGTCCCTGACTGTTATAGATTCTAAACATCTGTCCTTCACAGGGATTTCCCTCTCCTCCCTGAGCCTGTTCAAACTCCAGCTGATGTTCAAAAAGAGGGTTTCCATTATGAAGAAGGGCGTTCGCCTCTGGTTTTACAATCAGAGCCGGATAGCTCTTAAGAACCTCCTCCACTGGAAAGATACAGCTCTTAAGACTCCCCTCATCCCTGATTTTCTCAATCTGATCCAGCCTAAGGCTGCTTTTTATACCAAAGGAATCTACCTGGGTGCGGATCAGATGCTCCATACATCCCCCACAGCCCAGAAGCCCACCTATATCATGACAAAGGGTGCGTATGTAGGTGCCCTTAGAACAGGTTACTGTCATCCACACTCTGGGCAGTTCTATTTTGGTGATAGAAATCTCCAAAATTCTCACCTTCCTGGCCTGACGTTCCACTTCCTTCCCTGATCTGGCAAGATCGCAGAGCTTCTTCCCATCTACCTTTAGAGCAGAATACATAGGTGGAATCTGAGCGTAATCTCCCAGAAAGCCCAGCGCCACTGACTCCACATAATCTGGGTCCAGATTCAGGGCAGACTCCCCGGCCTCTGTAAGAATCTGTCCTGTGGTATCTTGTGTATCTGTGGTCTGCCCTAAAAGCATCACCGCCTCATACGTCTTGGTCTTGTCTGTGAGCATATCACAGAGCTTTGTACCCATCCCAAGGCACACAGGAAGAACTCCCTCTGCCGCCGGATCCAGGGTTCCCGTATGTCCGATTTTTTTCTGTTTTAAAATCCCTCTAAGCCGGGCTACCACGTCGTGGGATGTATAGCCCGGCTCTTTATATACATTTATAATTCCGTGATACATGGCTCTATCTTCCTTACGCTTCTGATGGTGTGGCAGGAGTCAGCTGCTTTTCAATCTCACCTGTCACTCTGCGGAGCACCTGATGAATGCTTCCCTTCATGGGACATCCGGCTGCCCTTACATGGCCGCCTCCGCCAAAATGAGCAGCAATTCTGCTTACATCCACCTGATATTTGGAACGCATGCTCACCTTGAACTCCCTGGCGCCTGTCTCATAGGCAAACACTGCCACCTCTACTCCGTCAGTGAGACGAAGCTGATCAATAATACCATCCAAATCCTTGCTTCCCACCCCGTAGAATTTCAGCTCATCCTGACTCATCCAGCTGAAAATACACCTGCCTTCAAGGATGGTGGCACTCTCAAGAAGCGCTCTCCCAAGAACCTGATTCTGCACATAGGTTTTCTTATAAAAGCTGTTGTCTATAATACTTCCAAAGTCAATCCCCTTTTCCATCAGGATTCCTGCGATCTTCATGGTCGTTCCGGAGGTACAGGAATATTTGAATACCCCTGTATCATGAACAAGCCCTGTATAAAGGCATTCTGCCACCACCTTGCCAATCTTGTCCTCATCCATCTGCTTAAACAAAACCTCACAGGTAGAGCTGGCATCCTCCTCAATTACATTGGCAGAGGCATAGCCTGTATTGGTAATGTGATGATCAAGACACAAGCTCTTTCTGGCTCGATTTAAGTAACACTCAAATTTCCCCAGACGATCTTTGCCTCCGCTGTCCAGGCAGATGCAAAGGTCATATGCCTCTTCATCTGCCTCGTGATGAATCTTCTCAAACCCTTTTAAATAGAGAAACTTATCCGAGGCTTCCTCCAAATACACGGAAGCCTTAATATCAGGGTAATTCAGCTGGAGATAATTATAAAGTCCCAATGTGGAGCCCAGACAGTCTCCGTCCGGATGCACATGACCCAAAATAGCCACAGATCTCACTTCCTCTAACATCTGCTGCAAAACTGTCATTGGTCCTCCTCCCTTTCTCCTTTCACCACTTCTTCACCATCATCCTGCAGATCCTTTGTAACTTCATTGATCAGCTTTGACATGGTAACACCGTACTCTATGGACTGATCCAGGATAAATTTCAGCTCAGGTGTGTTCCTCAGGTTGATTCTCCTTGCCAGTTCTCTTCTCACATAGCCTTCCGCACTCTTTAAGCCCTGGATGGTCGCTTTCCCGGCTTCCTGATCCCCCAAAACACTGATATATGCCTTGCAGTGTTTTAAATCGGGGGTAACCTCCACTGCCACCACAGAAGTCATGGGATGAATCCTGGGATCCTTTATACCCAGACGGATAATCTCACTTAGTTCCCTCTGAACCTCCATGTTTACTCTGGTATTCTTTATGCTGTTTTTACGCATATAACTCCTCTCTTACCTCAGGAGTCTATCTGGGCACCTCCACCATAGTGTATGCCTCAATCTCATCATCCTCCCGGAGGTCATTAAACTTCTCAAATACAAGGCCGCACTCATAGCCTGCAGCCACTTCCTTCACATCATCCTTAAATCTCTTTAAGGACGCCAGCGGCCCTTCATAAATCTGCTCTTCTCCTCTTTTGATGCGGCAGCTGCATCCCCTTACAAACTTGCCCTCCAGTACATAGGAACCTGCAATGGTGCCTACACCTGACGCCTTAAAGGTCTGGCGGATCACTGCATGGCCGATCACCTTCTCCTCAAACACAGGATCTAACATGCCCTTCATGGCTGCTTCCACATCCTCAATGGCCTGATAGATTACCTTGTAGAGACGGATGTCTACCTTCTCCCGATCTGCAACAGACTTAGCCATAAGATCCGGACGGATATTAAAACCAATAATAATCGCATTGGACGCAGATGCCAGGGATACGTCGGACTCATTAATAGCGCCCACACCGCCGTGGATTACCTTGACCATAACCTCCTCATTGGACAGCTTCGTCAGACTCTGCTTTACAGCTTCCACAGAGCCCTGAACGTCAGCTTTGATGATCAAAGGCAGCTCTTTTACATTACCTGCTTTAATCTGGCTGAACAGATCGTCCAGGGACAGCTTCGCCTTGGTATCCTCAATCAGCTTGTTTCTGCCCTCAGAAATGAAGGTCTCTGCAAAGCTTCTGGCTTCCTTCTCATTCTCAGTTGCCACAAACACTTCTCCTGCGTTAGGCACATCGTTAAGACCCAGAATCTCCACCGGAGTAGATGGACCGGCTTCTTTCACCCGGCGTCCTCTGTTATCCATCATCGCTCGGATCTTGCCATAGCATGCACCTGCCGCAATGGTTTCACCGACACGTATGGTTCCCTTCTGTACTAACACAGTAGCTACCGGACCCTTGCCTTTATCCAGCTCAGCCTCAATTACAAGCCCTCTTCCCTTACGGTTTGGATTTGCCTTCAGTTCCAGTACATCTGATGTGAGAAGTATCATCTCCAGAAGTTCAGTGATACCTTCCTTTGTATGAGCAGAGACGGGAACGAAAATTGTACTGCCTCCCCAATCCTCAGGAATAAGCTCATATTCAGACAATTCCTGCTTCACCTTGTCAACATTGGCACTTGGCTTATCGATCTTGTTGATGGCAACGATGATTTCCACATTGGCTGCCTTTGCATGGTTAATGGCTTCGATTGTCTGGGGCATCACTCCATCGTCTGCCGCCACCACCAGAATGGCAATATCCGTAGATTGAGCGCCTCTCATACGCATAGCAGTAAAGGCCTCATGCCCCGGTGTATCCAGGAAGGTAATCTTCCTGTCATTGATCTCAATAACAGATGCTCCTATGTGCTGAGTAATACCTCCGGCCTCTCTTGCCGTTACATTGCTCTCCCGAATGGCATCCAAAAGGGAGGTCTTACCATGGTCAACGTGTCCCATAACACATACAACCGGAGATCTTGCGGCCATGTCTGCCACGTTCTCCTCCTCTTCCTTGAGAAGCTCTGCAATTACGTCCACTTTCACTTCCTTCTCACAGAGGACATCAAACTCCATGGCGATTTCTTCTGCCTGCTCGTAATCAATTTCCTGATTCAGTGTTACAATCTGTCCCTTTAAAAACAGCTTCTTCACAATCACAGAAGGCTGAAGCTTCATCTTATCGGCCAGCTCTTTTATGGTGAGTACCTCCGGAAGGGTGATGGTCTTTACTTCATCTACCTTTGCATCCTCCTTCTTTGGCTGAGGCATGATAAAGGCTCCCTTTCCTGTTTTCGGAGTCTTTTTGCCGTCCTCCACCCGATCTCTCTTATCAAACCGGTCATTTCTGTGGGCATTCTTATTCTGACGGTTGCTGGTTGGCTTTGCCTGAATTGCAGAGTCAAAGGAGGGCTTCGAGTCCCGTCCGACCGGGCGGCGGCCATCACGGGCGTTACCTCTTACCTCCCTGTCCTTATCCTCGCCTCCCCGGCTTCCATAACCTCCCTGAGGTCTCTGACCATAGCCTCCCTGAGACCTCTGGCCATATCCACCCTGGGATCTCTGACCGTCACGGTTCCCCTGGTAGCCTCCTTGCGTTCTCTGACCGTCTCGGTTCCCCTGATAACCTCCTTGTGTTCTCTGACCGTCTCGGTTCCCCTGATAGCCTCCTTGTGTTCTCTGACCGTCTCGGTTCCCCTGATAGCCTCCTTGTGTTCTCTGACCGTCTCGGTTCCCCTGATAGCCCCCTTGTGTTCTCTGACCGTCTCGGTTCCCCTGATAGCCACCCTGTGTTCTCTGACCGTCTCGGTTCCCCTGATAACCTCCCTGTGTTCTCTGACCGTCTCGGTTCCCCTGATAGCCTCCTTGCGTTCTCTGACCGTCCCGGTTCCCCTGGTAGCCTCCCTGGGGTCTCTGACCGTCTCGGTTCCCCTGATAGCCTCCCTGCGTTCTCTGACCGTCTCGGTTCCCCTGATAACTTCCCTGCGTTCTCTGACCGTCACGATTCCCCTGATAGCTATTCTGACTGCCGGAAGGATTCTGACCTCTCTGTCCCTCATAGCTGTTACCTGAGGCTCTGGATGCTTCACGGCTTTCAGCTGCATCATTCTGAGCCGGGGACTGGGGTGATGCTTCCTTCACCACTTTACTTTCCACAGACTGGGTTTGTACCTTGGGATGAACCGTCTCCAGAGAAGGCGCTGGCGCAGATTCCGACTGGCTCTGTGGCTGTGGCTTTGGAGGCACCGGGCGCTTAATCTGCTGCTGAGCATTCTGAGGACGAAATACCGCTGTAAGCTTCTTCTTTGCAGGCTCTGCCTTAGATGCCTGTTCTGCCCCTCCTTCTGCTTTTCTGACCTCTCCCTCCTGAGCTGCTGACTTAGCTCCTTCTGTCTTGGGAACCGGAGCGGATTTTGGAGATGCAAAGGCTGCCCGAACCATCGCTTCCTGTTCTTTGGATACATTGGATGCTGCGTAAAGGGATCCACCCGGGTTCTTGCTCTTAATCATCTCTAATACTTCCTTGCTGGTCCTACCCAGATCATTTGCCAATTCACTTACTCTCATTCATACTACCTCCATTTATATTCATTCGTTCTACCATCGACTTTGCGAACCCTGCATCTTCCACGGACAAGGAGGCTCGAAACTCCTGCCCCATAGCGTGCCCCAGTTCATCCTTGCTTCCAAACAGATAGATTGGAACTTTATAGTGAGTGCACATATTGGTAAACATTTTCTTCGTGTTCTCCGAAGCTTCTTCCGATACAATTACCAGATGTGACCTTCCGCTCTTAACTGATCGTTCCGTCGAAAATTCTCCGCTAACCACCTTTCTGGCCCGTCTTGCCAGGCCAATCAGGCTTAACAGCTTCTTACTATCTACCAAGTTCTTCCATCTCCTTTTCCAGAGTTTCATATACCTCTTTCGGAATGGCCATCTTAAAGGAGCGCTCTAAACCTCTGCTCTTTACACCCTTTTTCAGACATTCCATTGATGGACACAGGTAAGCGCCTCTGCCATTCGTTCGGCCGGTCGCGTCTAACATTATCTCATCTTCGGCGGTTTTTATCACTCTTATCATTTCCTTCTTTTGTTTCATCTCTCCGCAGCCAATACACTGCCTGAGCGGAACTTTTTTTATGCTCACTTACATCACTCCTAATCTTTTCAGAGTATTCTCTTACTGTTTGGCGGTGTCTTCCTTGTAGCCCTCTTTCTATTCCTGGTAGTCTCTTTCTTCTTCCTGATTATCCCCATATGTTTCTTCCGGCTCATCTGCCTGTGAATCGCCGTACTGAAGCCCCATCTGCTCAAACAGTCCCATCTCTCTCGCCTGGCTCTCACTTTTAATGTCAATCTTGTAGCCTGTGAGCCTTGCTGCCAGCCTTGCATTCTGCCCTTCCTTACCAATAGCCAGTGACAGCTGATAATCGGGAACAATCACCTGAGCTTCCCGCTCCTCCTCATCTGCCACAACACAGATTACCTTTGCAGGGCTTAAGGCATTCTCAATCAAATAGGCAGGATTTTCATCCCAGCAGATGATATCAATCTTCTCTCCCCGAAGCTCATTGACAATGGAGTTCACTCTTGCGCCGTTTAAGCCTACACATGCACCTACAGGATCCACATTTGCCTCTGTGGACATCACTGCAATCTTGGTTCTGGATCCAGCTTCTCTTGCAATGGCCTTAATCTCCACCGTTCCGTCTCTCACCTCTGTAACCTCCGACTCAAATAGGCGTTTTACAAGATCCGGGTGGGTTCTGGATACAGAAACTCTGGGCCCCTTAGGCGTATCCTTCACTTCAATCACATACACCTTAATGCGCTCTGTGGGGCGAAATATCTCCCCTTTCACCTGCTCGCTTTCATTGAGAATGGCATCCACTCTTCCCAAATTAATGCTTACATTCTTCCCCAGGTAGCGCTGAACAATACCGGTCATTACGTCCTTTTCCTTTGTATAATAATCATTATAAAGAACCTTGCGCTCCTCCTCACGGATTTTCTGCAAAATTACATTCTTGGCATTCTGAGTTGCAATACGGCCAAACTTTTTAGAGTCCAGCGGAATCTGCACCACATCCCCCTCCTCGTATCTGGGGCTCATCATCTTGGCATCTGTCAGGCTGATTTCCATAATATCATCTTCCACCTTTTCCACCACGGTTTTCTCTGCATACACGGCAAAGTCGCAGGTGTCCGGGTTCATGGTGACTTTTACGTTATCGGCTTTTCCAAAATGATTCTTGCAGGCAGTGAGCAGAGAATTTTCGATGGCCTCAATCAGCGTATCCTTGCTTATATTCTTCTCTTTCTCCAAAACTTCCATTGCCTCTAACAGTTCCTTATTCATGTTTATCCTCCTATCCATGCCTGGGCATGTGAATTAACTAAAAATCGAACGCAAGCCGTATCAGAGCTATATCGGCTTTCTCAAATACCATTTCACTGCCATCTTCCATGGACAATGTGACAGTATGATCATCATATGCATGCAAAGCCCCGGTAAATTCCTTTTGTTTGTCAATCTGACGGTACAGCTTCACTTCCACATCCTTTCCCATACTTCTTATGAAGTCCTTCTCCTTCTTAAGAGTACGGCCAAGTCCCGGAGAGCTCACTTCCAGAATGTAGCTTTCAGAGATAAAATCCTCCTTATCCAGCCAGTCCCCCAGCTTCCGGCTGATCACCTCGCAGTCATCCACTGCAATGCCGCCTTCCTTATCAATATAAGCCCGCAGATACCAGTTTCCCGCTTCCTTTACATATTCCACATCTACCAGTTCAAAGCTGTATTCTTCCATCAGTGGAAGGAGGTATGCCTCCACTCTGCTTTCATAGCTTTCCTTTTTTCCCATCCATCACACCCACTTTCTTCCTCACCTAAAACGAAAGAGTGGACCGCCGTCCACTCTTTAACCGTAATCTACATTAGTTATCTTACATACTATAACATTATGTTCTAAGAAATGCAAGAGTTTTTGAGGATTTTTCCTACAGCATTGCTCTGCCCCTGCACCAGGTCTGAATCACGCTGTAGTCATTGTCTAAAACAGTCAGATCTCCATCACAGCCCGCAGCGATTCTTCCCTTCCGACCATCCACGCCCAGACATCTGGCCGGATTGAGGGTACAGGAATTGACTGCTGCATCAAAAGGAACCATTCCTTCCTCCACCAGAATCTTAAGTCCCCTGTTCATGTTGAGGGTACTTCCTGCAATGGTGTCTGTACCCTTAAGCCTGGCCAGCCCATCATCCCCTATCTCAATGTCATGGCCTCCCAGCTGATAGTTTCCTCCCGGAGGACAATTCTTTGCCCGAAGGGAATCACTCACCATAATAGCATAATCTCTGCCCTTCGCAGTGAAGAAGTTATTCAGAGCTGCCAGGTGGGAGTGACATCCGTCACAGATGATCTCTCCATACATATCCCTGACTCTAAAGGAGGTTCCCACCACTCCCGGCTTTCTGTGATGGTAGGGCGTCATTCCATTGTAAACGTGGGTCATGGACATAACACCGTTGGCGATCCCTAAAAGTGCCTGCTCGTAGGTGGCGGAGGTGTGACCCATGCTGACTACGACTCCGTGGGAGGAGCAGTATCTTGTAAGCGTGTGGGCCGGATCCTGCTCAGGAGCCAGTGTGATGTATTTAATCCATCCCTTTGCAGCCTTCTGATACTCTTCAAACTGCTGTATCACAGGAGATGCTATGGCTTCCGGAGGCTGAGCCCCTTTATAGTCCATATTCAGATAAGGCCCTTCAAAGTGAATCCCCAGAATCTCTGCCCCTTCGTATTCTCCCTCTGCCACTGCCGCCACATTGGCTACCGCCTGTTTCAGCACCTCCGGCATCTGGGTTACAGTGGTGGGCAAAATGGAGGTCACCCCTTCCTCAGGAATTCGTCTCATCCATCTCTTAAGACCCTCCGGATCGCCATCATTGGTATCAAAATCATAGGCTCCATGGGTATGGATATCAATAAAACCAGGAAGAACTCTCTTGTCTCCGTAATCTACATCTTCCTGTTCCGCACCGTACTCTACCACCTGCTTAATCACCCCATCCTCAAGGATCAGCTGAGCCGGCATAAACTGTCCTGCAATCCAAATCCGTCTTCCCTGAATTCGCATTCTGTCTCCCCCTTTTCTAAAATTATGTTAAAATGGTTCTTATCTGTCATTTGTTTTAAAGTCAGTATTTCTAGCCACATTATATCATACCAAAAAATACTTTCAATAGTATTTCTAAAATAAAAATAATTTTTCATTTTTCAGACTATAGAAATCCCCAGTCGTATTCTTGTAAATTTTACTAAAGGGCACGAACAGGGCGGCATAATCTTTCGACTATGCCACCCTGGTAATAAAATGATCCTCTTATGGCAGTACCTTTTATCAATCCCTTTTATTTATCAGCTTCTCCGGTCAGAAGCATCATTATCTCATTGGTGCGGTTCACAAACTTCTCCATGCGCTCTGGTGCCAGGGAGCCTCTGCTGATCCCTGCCAGATCATAGAGCTGCCGGCAAATCTTCCCCGTGTGATCCCCTTCCTTATGGTTTACAACGTACTGTACCAAAGGATGGTTATAATTTAACACCAGGCTTTCTCCGCTGCCTCCAAACATACCCATATCCATACCACCCATGCTGTACATCTGCATCATCTCCTGCATACGGCGGGTTTCCTCAGAGACAGTGATGATAGAGGCGACCTCTGAATGCTTCATCTTTTCTACCTTAATTTCCAGCTGTTCATTTTCCAGAGCTTTCTTAAATACTTCAGTCAGCTCCTCTGAAATCTTCTTAAATTCCTCGTCATCCTCTTGTACCTCTTCCTTAAATACAGTAGATAAATCCGTATCTATTCTAAGGAATTTCAGTCCTTCTTTCTTCTGCTCCACATGGGTAATGAAAGGAGAATCTATGGCTGCAGTCATAATCACCGCATCCATTCCCTCTTTTTTAAACATGTTGATATACCGGCTCTGCTCCTGCTGATTCGTCACATAGAAGATGGTATTCTCGTGCTTCTCCTTGTTGGCCTCCAGACAATCTGTAAGAGTAAGGTAACTGCCCTCCAGATTTTTGTAGAGAATATGATCTCCCATCTTCTCAGAGAATTTCTCGTCCTTAATATATCCAAACTTGATGAAGGGAGCAATGTCATCCCAGTACTTCTCATAGTTCTCCCGATCTGTCTTGCACATACCTGACAGCTTATCTGCCACCTTCTTGGTAATATAATCAGAAATCTTTTTCACAAACCCATCATTCTGAAGGGCACTTCTGGATACATTCAGCGGAAGATCCGGACAGTCAATCACACCTTTTAACAGCATCAGAAACTCAGGAATTACTTCTTTAATATTATCTGCAATAAAGACCTGACTGTTATACAGCTTGATGGTTCCCTCCAGGCTGTCGTACTGCATGTTGAGCTTGGGGAAATACAAAATACCCTTTAAGTTGAAGGGGTAGTCCATGTTCAGATGAATCCAGAACAGAGGCTCCTTGTAATCTCTAAATACCTTGCGGTAGAAATCCTTGTATTCCTCCTCTGTGCACTCATTCGGGTGCTTGCACCACAGGGGATTTGTATCATTCAGAGCAACAGGACGCTTTAAAATCTTGTACTTCTCTCTGGATGGCTCCAGCTCCACTGTCTCCTTAGTGCCGTCCTCCTTCTCTTTCTCCTCTGTTTTGGCAGGCTCAATGACAGTCTCCACAACCTTATCCTTATCTGTCAGCTCCTCCTTCTCAATGGTTTCATACTGAGGCTCTGCAGCCTCATTCTCCAGGAAAATCTCCACAGGCATAAAGGCACAGTACTTTTCAATTACTTCTCTGGCTCTGTACTCATTACAGAATTCTGTACCCTCCTCGTTCAGATAAAGAGTAATGGTGGTTCCTACTGTCTCCTTGTCACCCTCACCCATCTCAAAGGCAATACCGCCCTCTGATTCCCAGTGAGCTCCTTTGGCTCCCTTCTGATAGGACAGAGAATCAATGGTCACCTTATCTGATACCATAAATGCAGAGTAGAAGCCCAAGCCAAAGTGTCCGATAATCTGATCCTCATTGGCCTTGTCTTTATACTTATCCATAAAGTCCTGAACACCGGAAAATGCAATCTGATTGATGTATTTATCCATCTCTTCTTCCGTCAGGCCAAGACCGTTATCTGTAATCTTAATGGTCTTATCATTGGGATTTACCCTCACCTGAATCCTGTACTCCACATCCTCAGGCTTCTCATACTCTCCCATGAGCTCCAGCTTCTTCAGCTTTGTAATCGCATCACATCCATTGCTGATTAACTCCCTGTAGAAAATATCGTGATCAGAATACAGCCACTTCTTAATCACTGGAAAAATATTCTCACTGGTAATTGATAAACTGCCTTTCTTTGCCATGAATCATCCGCCTCTCTTCTATCAATATCGTATTACTTTTTATGTTCCTTCAAGTTTTATTTACAAGCTATATTTTAGTACCTGGCCGAGAAAATGTCAACCGAAAATTAGCACTCGTTTTTGTCGAGTGCTGATAACAGCCTGCAAATAAAAAGTCAATAGTATAATGAAAAGTTTTTAAGAGTTG
>MJGMH2__coassemble_1019_pt1 | contig 23632 bp, 23 predicted proteins | sample MJGMH2__metabat2_low_PE_014 | metagenome-assembled genome bin MJGMH2
GAGATGGAGCAAGATGCTTTAAAATAGAGGAGAGTTTGGGAGAGTGTAATGTTTGTGCGTGGGGGGGTGGGGTTGAAATGGGGTTCAGGTTATATCATTCAGCAGTTTGTGTGAGTTGTATGATAAAAATTGGTATGATGTTATTTTAACAGTGGCACACAGTGATGAAATACAGACTCAACTAGATAGAGAGGGAATTCATTATTATACCCTGGATCATTTGCCCTCATATGTAGATGAATGGATTGATTATCAGCTGCTTCAGGATTATCAGTATGATTATTCCATATTGCAGAATGTATTTAAAATACCATTTGATTACGAAAATTGGTATCGCCAGGATTTTTATAATGAGGAAAATAGAGCTCTTGTTCGTCAAATGGAGGGTAAGCAATCGATTGAGAATTTTTTGAATCGTGTTTATGAAAGTAATCAAACGTTTTTTGATGAATATTATGAGAATCGGCCTGGTATGCGTTTGGTAAGAAACATACTGCTTCAGGATAATCGGAAATATGAAGTGTGTGATTTTGCGGCTGGTCATGGGGAGCTCTTATTTGCTTTGAAGAAGGATGGGCATAGTGTTAAAGGATGTGATTCCAGCAGTGTTCGCATTAATGAGTTGATAGAGAAAGAGATGGATGTAATCTGCTGTAGGACAGAACAGACATTTTATCAAATGAATCAGTTTGACGCTGTTATTTGCCTGGAACTTCTGGAGCATGTAGAGAATCCTGCTACTGTGATGAAAGAAATGGGAAGAGTATTAAAAAGAGAGGGAACGCTTTTTCTATCTGTTCCATTAGGAAGAGATTGTGATTGCAGAACCCATGTAAGATTTTTTGATGAAAATTTATTGTATTCATTGTTGATAGATAGTGGATTTAAAGTGGTGAATATGCTGAAGATCCCGTATGTAAATGACTTCTCTGCATTTAGTCTTTTTTGTGTCGCTACGAATTGCAAGTAAGAAGTAGTCTGGTTAGTTCGCTTTCCGCTTGCCAAGGATAGGAGGAGTAGATGGAAGCATGGTAGATATTGAAGAAAAGTTGAAGGCTATTATAAGTGAACATGGGCTTGAGACCTTTGATTTACTAAAGTCCCGTTTAGGTAAGGTGATTGGAGAAATTCTTCAGAGGGAAACTGGAATCCATGGAAAACGGATTGTTGTTAGGGGATTGAAAGATTCAAAATGCAGTGTACATCCTTTTTTGGAGCTGGTTGCTCAATATGGAGATATCATAGCAGTAATAGATAAATCTCCTTTTTCAGAGAGGGTATATTGTAGGGAGAATCAATCAGTACCAATTTGGTTCTATGATGATCGTCTTATGAATGAAAGGAAGATTGAGTGCGATATTTATCTGATTAACTCCCTTCATAATGGGAAGAGCATTTATTATGAAGAAAAGGCATTACTGGAAAAAGAGGGGATTCGTGTGATTGATCTTTATAAAGAGATGCGAGTCCAGTACAGTATGTGCGTGGGAAGGATCTATGAAGAATTTACAGAAGAATTGGATCTTTCACATAACCGGATTCAGGAGGCAATTTTTGACTTTAGGGCAAACCAAACAGAGGATACGTTCAAGCGTTTATTGAGTGTATGTCTGTCAATGCGTGATTTTGTTTCATTTTTTACCTATATAGAAGAGGGGGCAGATCTGGTTGAGAAATCTCAGCGGTGGAGGAGGTTAGTAGAACAGATTGAGGATTTGTTAAATTCCATTTGTTTTGCCATGGAAGATAGAAATAGGAAGCAGCAGACAAAAGATGTTCTTGTCCATTGGGTGGATCAGATGGGATATGATGAGCTGAAGCTTATGCCAACCGTTTCTAATTACATCCGTGAAGGATTTTCCTTTCGTAATGCTATTACAGTTACTCCATACACGAAGCCTACCGCCAGAATGTTATTTTGGAAAGAGTTTCGAGTAAATAGTGATAAAAATAATGGGGGGGGGGGTGGCTATCAATCCCAAAGACTATGTGAAAGTCCCACTTACCAAACAATTCTGGAACATGGATTTTCCTTCGGAGCTTACGGCTACATAGAATCTATTTTATATCATGAGAGAGATAGCGGTGGAATGAGCGAGCCGTTGGTTGCTTCTTCTTTTCATTATTGGAGATTTTTAAGGGATCTGCTTCTTTCGGAGAAACCCGTGTTGGGGATTGTTCATATATTTGGGGAAACTCATGAGCCATATAGTTCACCGGAATCGGTTGTTAAGAATTACAGCTATGAATTTTATCGGTCTTACAATGCCAGTAAAGAAAAGATACGGAGATCGGCTGCTTATGCGGATCGAGTGATTCAGTTTTATACAGAGCTTTTGGGAACCAAGACGATCAATCTCTACATGAGCGATCATGGAAAATGGGAAGATATTGATAGAAGGCGATATAAGGATGAGAGTATGCATACCTTTTTAGGTATTACTAACTTAGGGATACGAGGTGAGGTGGAGCGTATGTTTTCCTACCAGCATTTCGATTTATTAATAGATTGGCTTCTTAAGATGGCAAGTCAGGAGGAGATGTTTTTCTGTGATTTGCCTATCTATTCAGAGGGATTTAAACGTGCAATTATGGAAAGGGGTGAGGAAAATACAGAAATTGTCCAAGGATACACAGGGGTGAGAACGGATTTGGATAAATACGTGAGATTAGATTCAGGGCAGGAGTATTATTTTATCCAGCCGGATGAAACTCATAATCGAATCCAGGATCCGCAACACCAGCAACGAATCCGGTATTTAAAATTACGACATGAAACACTGAAGGAAAAGGCCATTCAACAGGCCGAACCGGATGTACTATAAATTAAGATAAAAGGAGAATATACGATGAACTTAGAAGAAAGAGTAAGATTAAAAAAAGCAGATAGAGAAGAACTTTACAGCCTTGAGCCACCCTTTCCATACACCAATTTTTTGATTGAGCTGTCAAATGCATGTAATCATGCATGTATTTTCTGTACTCATCAGAAAATGAAGCGTCCGGTGGGACTGATAAAGGAGGAGATGGTTTACAGTGTGCTTCAGCAGGCTTACGATCTGGGAACCAGAGAGGTTGGTTTTTATTCTACCGGAGAGCCATTTATTGTAAATGATTTGCCTAAATATGTGAAGAAGGCTAAGGAGATTGGGTATGAGTATGTGTATCTTACCTCCAATGGCTCCCTGGCTACACCGGAAAAGCTTCGTGCAGTGATTGATAACGGGGTGGACAGCCTTAAGTTTTCCATCAATGCTCCCAATCGTGAGATGTATCAGTTCATTCATGGAAAGGATGATTTTGATATAGTGGTAGAGCACTTAAAGTATATGAATCAGTACCGGAAGGAGAGTGGACGAAACTTTAAGATTTTTATTACCGGAATTCTGACCAGATATACGGAACAGCTGCGGGATGATTATTTTAAGGTATTCGAAGGAATGGCAGATGAGATTGTATTTAAGGATGTGTACAATCAGGGTGGAAATATGCCGGAGATCGATGAGCTTCTTCGCTGTACCTATGATGATGAGACTTACAGACGGTGCAATCTTCCCTTTGATTCGATCTACGTGACTCATGAGGGCTATCTTTCTGTGTGCAATGCAGACTTTGAGAATATGCTGGTGGTTGCGGATTTGAATAAGGTATCCTTAAAGGATGGCTGGTATGGAGAAAAGATGAAGAAAATCCGCCAGGGCTTTATAGATGACAATGTGGCGGGAACCTTATGCGAGGGCTGTCTGCATCATAAAAAGCTTCCTGCTAAGCCTGTCACTCCGGAAGCGGCAACCATCAATGAAGAGCTGTTTTCTGATAAGCAGGTAAGAGACAGGTTAATAAAGGCGGGGTATTTAAAATGAAACAGGTTTATATGAGTGTGAGTACTGATATTCTCCATTACGGTCATATTGAGATTATGGAGAAAGCAGCAGAACTGGGGGAGCTGACAGTTGGGATTTTGACGGATAACGTCATTTCCCAATACAGGCGCCCTTCTCTGGTGCCCTTTGAGAAGCGCTGGAAGATGATTGAATCACTGGATTTTGTCAGCCGTGTGATCAAGAAGGATACATTGAGCTATCGGCCAATTATTGAAGCCTATCATCCGGATATTATTGTTCACGGAGATGAGTGGAAAACAGGAAGTAAGGCTAGATTGCGGGCTGAGGTGATTGAGCTTTTGAGACAGATGGGTGGAGAGCTGGTTGAGTTTCAGTACACAAAGGATGATAATATTAATGCCCTGGAGGGAGATGTGCTCAGGCGTTATGCAATCCCTGAGATCCGCAGGGGAATGTTAAGACGGCTTTTACATTTGAAGAAGTCGATTCGGGTAATGGAAGCTCATAATGGATTAACCGGTCTTGTGGTAGAGAATACAAAGGTCCAGATGGAGGATGGAGATGAGAGGGAGTTTGACGCCATGTGGATTTCCAGCCTTTGCGATTCTTCCTCTCGGGGAAAGCCGGATATAGAGCTGGTGGACTGGTCTTCTAAGATCAATCGGATCAATGAAATTATGGAAGTGACCAGCAAGCCTATTATTGTGGATGGAGATACAGGCGGATTGACGGAGCATTTCATTTATAATGTTCAGACGTTGGAGCGTCTTGGCGTATCAGCCGTTATTATAGAAGATAAGACCGGGCTTAAGAAGAATTCCCTCTTTGGAACAGAGGTGCAGCAGACCCAGGATGATCCGGACAGCTTTGCAGATAAGATTCATCAGGCCAAGCAGGCGTTAAAGACGTCTGAGTTTATGATTTTTGCCAGAATTGAAAGTCTGATTCTGGAACAGGGAATGGAAGACGCACTGATGCGTGCAGATAAGTATGTCCACGGAGGAGCAGATGGAATTATGATTCACTCCCGACAGAAAACACCAGATGAAGTATTTGAATTCTGTGAGAGGTTTAAGAGTCGTTATCCGGACATTCCTGTTGTAGTAGTGCCTACTACCTACAATCAGATTACCGAGGAGGAGCTGTCAGTCCATGGAATCAATGTGGTGATCCATGCCAATCATCTTCTTAGAAGTGCATTTCCTGCCATGAAGAAGACAGCGGAGGCAATTTTAAGGGATGGATGCTCAGGGAAGGATGCAGAGCAATACTGTATGCCGATCAAGGAGATTATTAATTTTATCCCTGTGGAAGGAGAATAAATTCAGACATGGAGAATCAGGAAAAATGGGGCAGGCCTCAGGGAAGTGTGTATTGGATTACAGGTCTGTCCGGAGCCGGAAAGACAACCATTGCCTCTCTTCTATATAAGGATTTAATTTGTAAAAAAGAGGGGATTGTTTTGCTGGATGGAGATGAGCTGCGCAAAACAGTAGCCGGGGATCTGGGCTATACATACGAAGAGCGTTTGGAAGCGGCTATGCGTTATGCAAGACTGTCGGCTATGTTGGCAAAGCAGGGAATCACCGTCATTATTGGAACCATCTCTATGTTTGATAAGGTGAGAGACTGGAACCGCGAGAACATTCCAAGCTACTGTGAAGTATATTTGGAGGTTCCAATAGAAGTGCTTCAGAGCCGAAACCAGAAATCTCTTTACAGCGATGTGAAGAAGGGTGATGTAAAGAATGTGGTTGGTATGGATATGACCATTGAGGAGCCAAAGTGTCCTGATATTGTGATACGAAATGATGGAACCTTAACAGTCGAAGCTTGTGTTGAAATGATTAAAGGATGGGCATAGATGGAAGTAGGAGCATTATTAAACCAGTTAAATGGGGAGTTTTTTACAGGGGTTCCGGATTCTCTTCTCAGACCCCTTTGTGATTACCTTATGAAGGAAAAGGGGCTTTCAGCCGGTCATGTGATTGCAGCAAATGAGGGAAACTGCGTGGGACTGGCAGCCGGCTACTATCTGGCGACAGGGAAGACTCCCATTGTGTATTTGCAGAACAGCGGAATTGGAAATATTGCAAACCCTGTGATTTCTCTGCTGAATGAGCAGGTTTATGGGATCCCCTGTCTGTTTTTAGTGGGGTGGAGAGGGGAGCCTGGAGTGAAGGATGAGCCTCAGCATTGTTTTCAGGGTCTGATTACGCACCAGCTGTTAAAGGATATGGGGATCACTCCCTTTACTGTTTGGGAAGAGACAACAGAGGAAGAGCTAAAGGAATTCTTTCAGCAGATCCATCTGCTGTTGGAGAAAGGAAAGCAGGCAGCGCTGGTCTTTACTGCAAAGTCCCTTGAAAGCAGTGAGAAGGAGTCCTACCAAAATGACTTTTCACTGAAGAGAGAAGCGGCCATTGAAACGATTCTGGAGTGGTCAAAGGAGGACGCTGTGGTGGCTTCCACAGGAAAAATATCCAGAGAAGTGTTTGAAGTGCGGGAGAGAAGAGGAGAAGGACATCAGAAAGACTTTTTGACTGTGGGATCCATGGGACATAGTTCCTCAGTGGCGCTGGGAATTGCTCTGGCAAAGCCTGAACGGAGGGTATGGTGCCTGGACGGAGATGGGGCGCTTTTAATGCATATGGGAGCCATGGCTGTGATCGGAAGCTCCCATGCAGAGAATTTGATCCATGTGGTGTTTAATAACAGCGCCCATGAATCCGTTGGGGGACTTCCTACTGTAATGGGCAGAGTGAATCTGTGTGAGACAGCGAAAAGCTTGGGGTATACCAGAGTGCATCAGGTTCACTCAGTGGAAAACTTAAAGGATGTTTTGGAGGGGGTAAGGGAGAAGCGGGAGCTGGTCTTTATTGAGGTTCTCACTGCCATTGGTTCCAGAGAGGATCTGGGACGTCCTACCCTTTCACCTAAGGAAAATAGATGGGGCTTTATGAAATATCTGGCGGAGGAGAGAGCATGAGAGAGAGAAAACTGGTGTATGTTCCCATGGCAGTGGATACGGTTCATCCCGGGCATTTAAATATTATTAAGGTGGCTTCTGAGCTGGGACAGGTTATGGTAGGTCTTTTTACAGACGAAGCCATTGCTTCCTATAAGAGAGTTCCTGTTATGAATTATGAGCAGAGAAAAGCAGTCATTGAAAACATTAAGGGTGTGGATCTGGTTGTGAAACAGGAGAGTCGTGATTACGAGCCAAATCTCCGAACCTATCGACCGGATTATATGGTACATGGAACGGACTGGCGAGAGGGACCTCTGGCAGAAGTGAGGGCGAGAGCGATGGAGGTTCTGGCTGAGTGGGGGGGAGAGATTGTAGAGCCTGAGTATACCAAAGGTGTTTCTTCCTCGGCTCTTCTTCAGGGGGCTAAGAAGGATGGAGTGACCTCGGAACAAAAGCGGGTACAGCTAAAGAGACTGCTGAATGTGAAGGGTTTTTCCCGGATTATGGGAGTGTACAGCGGGCGGACAGCTCAGATAGGAGAGAGGGCTCAGATCCAAGGGCGGGATGGCGTGAAATGCCAGTTTGACGCATTATGGCTGGATGTGGAAGGGATGGCTCTTCAAAAGGGAGTGGATCGTTCCCAGATGAGTGAGTCTGAGTTGTTCCAGGCTGTGTGGGAGATTAACTTAAACAGTGAAAAGCCATTGATTCTTCCTTTTAGAGGTGGGAATCGAGAGCTGTTTCTGAGAAAGGCAGAGCAGGCCGGAGCTGCCGGGATTGCTGTTTGGGATGAGGATCGAAGGGATCAGAGAGAAACCATAGGATGGCTGATTAACCACCGCAATTATCAGGATTTGATGATCATGGCAGTTGGGGAGGAGCCCTCAGATGAGATGGATTCATTGGGAGCGGAAGGGTATATTTTCAGAAGGCAGAAGGGATACAGGGGAAGTCTGCCTGCCCTGGTTTTAAATGATACAGGTGAGACGAGGGAAGTCTGTGAGGGTATTTCCGGAATGATTTACGGAAATCATTTGGGAAGGATGGCTGATGCAAGAACGCAGGAGGCAGCTGAAATGCTTCTTAAGATAGAAGGCTGAAGATAGTAAGGATAACAGGAGAAATTGGATGAAAGTATTGGCTGTATTTGGAACTCGCCCAGAGGCAGTGAAGATGTGTCCTCTCATTATGGAATTGAAGAAACGAGAGGGGATTGAGTGTAGCGTCTGCCTGACGGGACAACACAGAGAAATGCTGGATCAGGTGATGGACTGCTTTTCCATCCGGGCAGATTATGATCTGAATGTTATGAATGCAAATCAGACCCTGACAGGGATCACATCAAGTGTGCTGGAGAAGCTGGAACCGGTTCTGCAGATGGAGAGACCGGATATGGTTCTGGTTCATGGGGATACTACAAGTTCCTTTGCCGCCGGTCTGGCTTCCTTTTATCAGAGGATTCCCGTAGGACATGTGGAAGCAGGTCTTCGTACAGGTAACAGGTATGCTCCGTTTCCGGAGGAGATGAACCGCTGTCTGACGGGACGTCTGGCAGCCATCCATTTTTCTCCCACGGAAGGAAATGCAGAGAATTTAGAGAAAGAAGGAGTGACTGCTCCCATCTTTATTACGGGAAACACAGGGATTGATTCTTTTAAGACAACTGTTAGAAGGGATCACACATTTTCAGATCCAATTTTGAAAGCACTTGATATGACAAGTAAGAGAGTGATTCTTGTAACGGCACATCGGAGGGAGAATATAGGGGAACCTTTGAGACAGATTTGTCTGGGTCTAAGACGAATGGTTCAATCTGCCGAGGACGTTTTATTAATTTATCCTCTTCATATGAATCCTAAAGTGCGAGAGATCGTTCTGCCCATTTTAGCCGGGGAGGAGAGAGTCGTCATTACAGAGCCATTGGGGGTACTGGATATGCATAATTTGATGGCAAAGTCTTATCTGGTGATGACCGATTCCGGTGGTCTTCAGGAGGAGGCGCCTGCTCTTGGAAAGCCTGTACTGGTACTTCGGGAAGAAACGGAGCGCCCGGAGGCGATCAAAGCGGGTACAGCCAGACTGGCAGGAGCTGAGGAGGAGACAATTTATCAGATGGCCATGAGGCTTTTGGAGGATCAGGCTGCTTATGAGGCAATGGCAAAGGCAGTCAATCCTTACGGGGACGGACATGCGTCGGAGAGAATCGCAGATATTTTACAGCAGATGGCCCGCAAAGGAGAGGAGTGTTGAAGTTGGAACAATTACAAAATCGTGTAGCGTTATCGGCGTCTATGATGTGTGCAGATTATGGCTGCCTGGAGCATGAGGTAAGAAGCTTAGAAGAAGGGGGGATTGACTCCTTTCATATCGACATTATGGATGGTCAGTTTGTACCTAACTTTTGTATGGGAATTCAGGATTTAAGATGTATCCGGAGGCTGACAAAGAAACCCATTGAGGTTCATCTGATGATTAAACGCCCTATGAGTTATTTACAGGTATTTATCGAGGCTGGGGTAGATGTGATTTATGTTCATCCGGAGGCAGACTATCATCCTTCCACCACATTACAGGCAATTATTAATGCAGGAATCACACCGGGGATTGCTGTTAATCCCGGAACCTCCTTTGAAACGGTGAATGAGCTTTTATTTCTGGCCAAAAGGGTTTTGGTGATGAGTGTGAATCCCGGAAACGCAGGACAGGCATTTTTACCTTATATCGGACAGAAGCTGGACAAATTCCTGTCAGTGAGAGAGGAGCGGGAGCTTGAGATCTATTGGGACGGAGCCTGCTCCAGGGATAAGATCTTAAAGTATGGGCCAAGAGGTGTGAAGGGCTTTGTTCTTGGAACAACGATTCTATTTGGAAAAGACAGGCCTTATCAGGAGATATTGCAAGAAGTGAGAGGGGAGCTGGAGGGAAAGGCGTGATTTATGCAGTGATCCTTTCGGGGGGGATAGGCAGTCGTATCACAGGGTTGTCTCTCCCGAAACAATATTACAGAATAGAAAATAAAATGCTGATTTCCTACTCCTTGGAAATCTTCTCACAGATGGAAGAAATAGATGGTATTCTGATCGCAGCAGATCCAGAGTGGCATACTTCTGTTGCCGGTGAATTAGAGCGGATAGGATGCAGGAAGTTTCTAGGATTTTCTCAGCCGGGAGAAAACAGGCAGCTTTCTATTTATCACGCCCTTCAAACGTTGAAGGGGAAAGCTGAGGCAGAGGACTTGGTGATTATCCATGATGGGGCTCGTCCGGGAGTTTCAGGTGAATTGCTAAGACGCTGTATCAGAGCGGCAGAGCACTCAGATGGCGCCATGCCGGTTCTCAGGATGAAGGATACCGTTTACTATAGCGAAAAGGGAGATCAGGTTGATTCCTTACTAAAACGAGAGTGCCTCTTTTGCGGACAGGCTCCGGAGGTCTTTGTCTTTGGAAGGTATCTGGAAGCTAATGAAAGGCTGTCCGGAGAAGAAATGCTGCGGATCAATGGAAGCTCTGAGCCTGCCATCCTGGCCGGCATGAAGATTGATTTGGTAGAGGGGGAAGAAAAAAATTATAAGATTACTACAGATGAGGATTTAAAGCATTTTGTGGAAGAGCAGAAAGGAAAGAGGAAGGTGTGAAGGCATACGTTTTACATGGGATCGGGAAACTGAGCTTTGAGAGTGTGGAGAAGCCGGTTATAAAACCAAATGAAGTTTTGGTAGAAGTAAAAGCCGCAGGTATCTGTGGTTCGGATATTCCAAGAATTTACCGGACGGGGACTTATTCTCATCCTTTGATTCCGGGGCATGAGTTTTCCGGTGTTGTAGCAGATACAGGAGAGGACGCAGATCGGAGGTGGGTAGGGAAATCAGTGGGAGTTTTTCCTTTGATTCCTTGTATGAACTGTGATTCCTGCCGACAGCAGAAGTATGAATTATGCAGAAGCTACAGCTATCTGGGTTCCCGATCCAATGGTGGTTTTGCAGAATTTGTGGCAGTGCCGGAGTGGAATCTGATAGAGCTTCCGGAGAAGGTTTCTTTTGAAGCAGCTGCTATGCTGGAGCCTATGGCGGTGGCAGTCCATGGGATTCGCAGTGGGAATCCCCAACCTGGCAGCAGAACGGCAGTGTGCGGTTTGGGGACAATCGGTCTTTTTTTGACTATGTTTTTGATGGAACGAGGGATGAAGGATATCCTGGTGATTGGCAATAAGGATTCTCAGAAGGAGATGGTTGGGAGGCTTGGACTTCCGGAAAGCTGTTATTGCGACAGTCGATGGACGGACATGAAGCAATGGATTCTGGAAAAGACTCAGGGAAGAGGAGTGGATCTGTTTTTTGAGTGTGTCGGAAAAGAGGAAACGATTCGAAATTCTCTCTGGTGCACAGCTCCGGGAGGAATGGTACAGTTAATTGGAAATCCTGCTTCTGACATTTGTCTGGAAAAGGATAGCTATTGGAGAATTTTGCGCAGTCAGCTTACAGTAAAGGGCAGTTGGAATTCCTCCTTTACTCATCAAAAGGAGGATGACTGGCATTACGTTCTGGAACGGTTGAAGCAAAAGAAGATTGTTCCGGACGTCTGCATTACCCAGAGGCTGGAGTTTGAGAAGCTGGAAGCAGGTTTGCATATTATGAGAGATAAAAGTGAGGAATATGTAAAGGTTATGGCTCTTAGGCAATAACCTTTTGATGAAACGAAACCTTCAAACATAACTTAATGTATAACGCCATTGTGTCATGCGCATAATTGTGCTATAATTGTGTTATCGAAAGGAGTTGAACATTATGCCACTTATAATGCCAATTAAAGATTTGCGTGATACAACCAAGATTTCAAATATAGCACACAAAGAGCAAGAACCGATTTTTATAACTAAAAACGGATATAGCGACCTTGTTGTTATGAGCAGCGAATTATATGACAGATTTGCCCGAATGAATAGAATCGATCAGGCAATCTATGAGTCGGAGAAAGAAATGCTCGAAGGTGGAGAATCCATCGACCTAGAGGAAGCATTTGAAATTTTAAACAAAAAATACTATGGATAATTACAAAGTTATTTTAAACTCCAAAGCATTTAAAGAAATTGAGCGCATATTTGCCTATATCGCACTCGAAAAGCAATCTCCAGAAAACGTACAAGGGCAAACCGACAGGATATGGAAAGCCCTAAAAACACTTGATACGTTTCCCCAATCTCATCAAGAAAGAGATGAGGGAAAATATGCAGGAAAAGGCTATCGCCAATTACTGATAGATAATTATATCGCCATTTACAAAATCGACGAAACGAAAAAAATCGTAAATGTTGTAACGGTACAGTATCAAGGGAGAAGGTCGTAGAAGAATCCTATTTACAGAGACCTTCTTCCTAACTTAAATAATTTTTCATACTCTTAAGTGCATTCTTCTCCAGTCTGCTTACCTGAGCCTGGCTGATATGAATTTCCTGGGCTACCTCTGTCTGGGTCTTTCCTTCAAAAAAGCGCATGTCAATAATATGGCGTTCCCTTTCGGGAAGGCGTTTCATGGCTTCTACCAGGGACAGATCCTCCACCCAGTTCTCCTCCAGATTTTTTTTGTCGCTGATTTGATCCATCACGTACAGGGGATCGCCTCCATCGGTATAGACTGGCTCATATAAGCTGACAGGGGTCTGTATGGCGTCCAGGGCGTAGGTGATATCTTCTTTGGAAACCCCCAGCTCCTGGGCGATCTCCATCAATGTAGGCTCCTTTGAATTGGTTCTTGTAAGCTGTTCCCTGGTGTACAGGGCTTTGTAAGCGGTATCTCGCAGAGAGCGGCTTACACGGATGGCGTTATTGTCTCTGAGGTACCGGCGAACCTCGCCCAGAATCATAGGCACCGCATAGGTGGAAAATTTTACGTTCTGTGTAATATCAAAATTATCGATGGCTTTAATCAGACCGATACAGCCAATCTGAAACAAATCGTCTATATTTTCCTGGCTGTTGGAAAAGCGCTGTATCACACTTAATACCAGCCGCAGATTCCCTTTAATGTACGTTTCCCTGGCTTCCTTGTCTCCTTTCAGTATTTGTTCAAATAAGACTTCCTTCTCCTCGTTACTCAATAAAGGCAGTTTGGCGGTATTGACTCCGCATATCTCAACTTTGTAGCCCGACATAATCCTTACCTCCATTATCCTGTGATCCAGCCAGTCCTGTAAAAAACAGGCTGTGCCGGATGAATCTGCTATAAAGAATCATGTACGGATTGGGATTGTTTTATACGATGGAGAAGGAAGAAAAAAATTCCAGAAGAATTGCAGGGAAAGGAAGAGCCTCTATTTTCGTGCACAAAAAAGACAGCGCATCAAGACCGGAGGAAACTGGTTTTGATGTGCTGCCTTTTTTGTTTAAGAATTAATCATAAATACTGTCCATGTCCATCTCAAGAATGGTTCCCGTATAGGCATCAATCTCATATTCATATTCTGTGGTTTGATACACAAATTCACACTCGTACAGGAGTTTTCCGTGTTCCAGATCCTGCTTAGCCTTCACAAATACGACCTGGGAGTCGGTAAGCCCGGCTTGCTTTAGAGCGATTGCCTTAGCCTGATCTAAGGTGATGGAAGCTCCACCCTGTCCGGCAGGAGCAGGCTGGACGAATTCAGCCTCGTAGTCCATGCTCAGTATCGTTCCGTTCGATGCGTCAATTTCATAATCATACTCTACGTAATCAGGGGTATAAAATTCCACATCATACACCAGCTTTCCGTGTTCCCGATCCAGCTTTGCATAGATAAGAGAAAGATCCTGCTGGGAGATTCCTGCATGGTTTAACGCAATCTGTTTGGCAGATTCTTCCGTGATGGAAGGACTTGCCTGGCCTGGAGCGCCGTATGCCGCTCCGGGAAGAAGAAAGGTCATAAGAGACAGAGATAAGCTGGTTGCTGTTAATAATTTTTTGATCATATGATGTCCTCCATTATCGTTTGATTGATTTCTTACTGTGATTGTAAGGGAGGAATATTAAAGGAGCATTAAAAGGAGTCCTTTGGTTTAGCGTATTCGCTGGCCTGGGGAGAATTCTTGCGGTACAAAATCAGAAGGCCCTTTAACAGCAGCGCATCGTCATAGTGTATCTTGTGGCGGCACAGCGGTGTGATAAAGCGGGCCAGGCCTCCAGTGGCCACAATGGTGGGGCTCTCCCCCAGCTCTGCCTCCATCCGATCCAGAATGCCATCAATCATATCTGCATTTCCATAGACAATGCCGGATCTCATACAGTCGATGGTATTTTTACCAATAGTGCGTTCTGGAACCTCCAGGCTGATGTAAGGGAGCTGGGCTGTTTTACTGCTTAAGGAGTCCAGAGAAACCCTAAGGCCCGGAAGGATAACCCCGCCGATATAGTTTCCATTCCTGTCCACTGTACAAAGAGTAGTGGCAGTTCCCATGTCGATTACAATCAGAGGAAGAGGGTGTTCGTGGCTGGCAGCTACGGCATCTACAATCTGGTCGCTTCCTACTGTCTTGGGATTGTCCATCAGAATATTCATCCCTGTTTTCATGCCGGATCCAACCAGAAGGGGGCGGATGCCCATGACTTTCTCTACTGCACTTAAAATGGTGTTGTTAAGAGGAGGAACTACAGAGGAGAGAATGGCTCCTTCAATGGAGGAAATGCCAATCTGGTGCATTTCCAGAATGTTTTTAAGGCTAACTGCATATTCAGTATCTGTTCGGCCCTGATCGGTGGTGACCCGTTCGATGAAATACGTCTTTGTTTCATCAATCCCACCGATTACAGTATTTGTATTGCCCATGTCGATTGCTAAAATCATCCAATGGATTCCTTTCATGTTAAGATTATATGTGATATAATGTGGCTGGACATTAATATTTAAAAACTTCACTTTTATAATTGTAGCATAGAAAAATTGGAAAAACAACAGGAGGAATCCCTATGTTAAAAGGAAAAACAGTGCTTTTATGTGTGAGTGGAAGCATCGCGGCATACAAAAGCGCAGCTCTTGCCAGCATGCTGGTGAAGAAAGGCGCAAAGGTACATGTTCTGATGACCCAGCACGCAGTTAATTTCATCAATCCCATTACCTTTGAAACGCTCACAGGGCATAAATGCCTGGTAGATACCTTTGATCGGAATTTTGAGTTCAGCGTGGAGCATGTAGGACTGGCAAAGGCCGCTGATGTAGTCATGGTGGCTCCTGCCAGCGCCAATGTAATTGGGAAGCTTGCTCACGGAATTGCAGACGATATGGTGACAACCACCGTGATGGCATGTAAGTGCAGGAAGCTTCTGTCTCCTGCTATGAATACGAATATGTACGAGAACCCTATTCTTCAGGATAATCTGGAGACTTGCAGAAGGTACGGAATGGAGGTGATTGTGCCTGCAAGGGGATATCTGGCCTGTGGGGACACTGGAGCCGGAAAGATGCCGGAGCCTGAGGTGTTGTTTGAATTTATTATGAGAGAGGTAGGCTACCCCAGGGATTTGGCAGGAAAAAGGATTCTTGTGACAGCAGGGCCTACCAGGGAAGCCATCGATCCTGTTCGATACATCACCAACCACAGTACAGGAAAAATGGGCTATGCCATTGCAAAGACAGCTGCTTACCGGGGGGCAGAGGTCACTCTGGTAACAGGGCCGGTGAATCTTCCGGCGCCTCTCTTTGTAAATACGGTTCCGGTTGTATCTGCCAGGGATATGTTTCAGGCAGTAACCGGATGCAGCCAGGATCAGGATATTATTGTCAAAGCAGCAGCAGTGGCTGATTACCGTCCAGGGATGGCAGCCACAGAGAAGATGAAGAAAAAGGAGGAACGCCTGACCATGGAGCTTGTGCCTACAGACGACATCCTGCGCTGGCTGGGTGAGCACCGCAGACCGGGGCAGTATCTCTGCGGCTTCTCCATGGAGACGCAACATATGCTGGAATATTCCAGAGGGAAGTTAAAGAGCAAACATCTGGATATGATTGTAGCGAATAATCTAAAGGTGGAGGGGGCTGGTTTTGGTACGGATACAAACCTGGTTACACTGATTACAAAGGATGGAGAGCAGGAGCTTCCCATGATGGGGAAGGAAGAAGTGGCAGACAGACTTTTGACAGAGATTTTAAGGAATCTGCCAGGGGAAATCCTTGACTTATGATTTTAATCATACTAAAATGAAATTTACATTTTGCAATATCCCTATTGAGAACAATGAATCATGAAAGACGGAGGACAAAATTTTGCCGCAGATCGATAACCAGATAACAGAAGAAATAAAAAAGAGAAGAACCTTTGCAATTATATCTCACCCCGATGCAGGTAAGACAACTCTGACTGAGAAGTTTCTGCTCTATGGAGGAGCCATCAACCTGGCAGGTACGGTAAAGGGGAGGAAGGCCTCCAAGCATGCAGTTTCAGACTGGATGGAGATAGAGAAGGAGAGGGGTATCTCTGTTACGTCTTCTGCTATGCAGTTTAATTACCAGGGCTTTTGCATCAACATTCTGGATACGCCGGGACATCAGGATTTCTCCGAGGATACCTACCGAACTCTGATGGCTGCAGATTCCGCTGTTATGGTGATTGATGGATCCAAGGGTGTGGAGGCTCAGACCATTAAGCTGTTTAAGGTTTGCGTGATGCGCCATATTCCCATTTTTACGTTTATTAATAAATTCGATCGTGAGGCCAGGGATCCCTACGAACTGATGGATGAGATTGAGGATGTGCTGGGAATCCGCACCTGTCCGGTGAACTGGCCCATTGGATGCGGCAAGAGCTTTAAGGGTGTTTACGATCGTTTTACCAAAAAGATAACTACCTTTACAGCTGCCATGGGAGGGGCAAAGGAGGTTGAGAGCCGGGAGTTTGGACTGGATGCAGAGGAGATAGACTGTGTGATTGGCCCGGATTATCATCAGCAGCTTCTGGATGATATGGAGCTTTTGGATGGAGCCAGTGACGAGCTGGATATGGAGCGGGTTCAGAGGGGGGATCTGTCCCCTGTATTCTTTGGTTCCGCTCTGACTAACTTTGGAGTGGAGACATTTTTGGAGCATTTTCTTAGGATGACCACGCCCCCTCTGCCAAGGAAAACCCTGACTGGGGAGACTGACCCCTTCCGCCCTGATTTTTCTGCCTTTGTGTTTAAGATTCAGGCCAATATGAATAAGGCTCACAGGGATCGAATCGCTTTTATGCGTATTTGTTCCGGCCGATTTGAGGCGGGGATGGAGGTAAATCACGTTCAGGGAGGCAAGAAAATCCGCCTGACTCAGCCACAGCAGCTGATGGCGCAGGACAGGAAGATTGTGGAGGAGGCGTACGCAGGAGATATTATTGGTGTGTTTGACCCTGGAATTTTTTCCATCGGTGATACTCTGTGTTCTTCCAATGATAAGCTTGAGTTTGAGGGGATTCCTACCTTTGCGCCGGAGCATTTTGCAAGGGTACGCCAGGTGGACACCATGAAGCGGAAGCAGTTTATAAAGGGTGTAAATCAGATTGCCCAGGAGGGAGCCATTCAGATTTTCCAGGAATTTAATTCTGGTATGGAGGAAATTATTGTGGGAGTGGTAGGCGTGCTTCAGTTTGAGGTTCTTACCTACCGTTTGAAGAATGAATATAATGTGGAGGTGCACCTTGAGAAGCTGCCCTTTGAGCATATCCGATGGGTGGAAAATCCACAGGAGGTGGATGTGGCGAAGCTGATGGGAACTTCTGATATGAAGCGAATTAAGGATTTGAAGGATCATCCTCTTTTGCTGTTTATTAACAGCTGGAGTGTAGGCATGGTTCTGGATCGCAATCCAGATCTGAAATTAAGTGAATTCGGCAGGGCATAGACTGAATCAATGGTATAAAAGGAGAACATCATGTACAAAAATGAAATCGGAGACTATATTGATACTCACAAGGATGAGATGATAGAGGATATTTGTACTCTTTGCAGAATTAACAGTGAGAAGATGCCTTATGTAGAAGGAAAGCCCTTTGGGGAGGGAGTTTATCAGGCTCTCCAGGCAGCTTTGGATATGGCAGAAGGATATGGCTTTTCGATCACCAATTATGATAACTATGTAGGAACAGCAGATCTCAATGACAAAGACCGACAGCTGGATATATTAGCTCATCTGGATGTGGTTCCGGCGGGAGAGGGATGGACGGTTACAGCGCCTTTTTCTCCTGTGGTGAAAGAGGGATCAATCTATGGACGGGGAACAGCAGATGATAAGGGCCCCGCTGTAGCAGCTCTTTATGCCATGAGAGCAGTGAAGGATCTGGGGATTCCTTTGAGGAAAAATGTGCGTCTGATTCTGGGGACAGATGAGGAGTGCGGCAGCTCCGATATCAAGCATTACTATGACAGGGAAGAGGAAGCACCCATGACCATCTCCCCTGATTCAGAATTTCCTGTCACCAACACGGAAAAGGGCCGCCTGGAGGGACATTTTAACGCCTCCTTTCCCCCTTCCCAGGCTCTTCCCAGACTGGTGAAGCTGGAGGCTGGCATTAAGGCCAATGTGGTTCCCGGCAAAGCGAAGGCAGCGGTTGAAGGACTGGAAGGGAAGGGATTGGAGGAGATGGCAGAGGCAGTGGAGAAGGAGACAGGAATTTCCTTTACGTTCCAGAAGGCTGGCTCTGTAATGGAGGTCACAGCCCAGGGGGCAGGCGCCCATGCCTCCACCCCGCAGGAGGGAAAGAATGCCCTTACAGGCCTTTTGGTATTTCTGACCCGTCTGCCTTTGGCGGAGTGCGCTCAGTTATCCTGTGTGAGAAGTCTTTTAAAGCTGTTTCCCCATGGAGATACCTGTGGAAGGGCAGTTGGAATTGAGATGGAGGATGAGCTGTCCGGGCCTCTTACCCTGGCGTTTAGCATGCTGACTGTGGAGGAGGACAGCTTAAGGGGTGTCTTTGACAGCCGATGTCCTGTTTGTTCCAATGAGGATAACGTCTTAAAGGTAGTGAAAAAGGCTATGGGAGAAGCGGGGATTACTCTGGAAAATGACGCTATGATTCCCCCTCATCATGTAGATGGAGAATCTCATTTTATCAAAACCCTTCTGTCTGTGTATGAGGAGTACACCGGCCTTGAGGGAAGTTGTCAGGCCACTGGGGGAGGAACCTATGTGCACAACCTGAAAAACGGAGTGGCATACGGAGCGTCCATGCCTGGAACGGATAATAAGATGCATGGGGCAGATGAGTTTGCAGTGGTGGATCATCTTTTGACCAGCGCTAAGATATTTGCACAGGTGATTGTGGAGCTGTGTGGGTGAGGAATTGTTTGAATTATATGTTGATAGCTGTTCAAGGGCAGAGCCGTTTTTATGGCTCTGCCCTTACTTTGCATATAGAAGCTCAGGAGGGTGCTTTTATCATCTCCAGAGTACATTTCATATAGGTCTTACATTCTTCAATCAAATCAAATTCAGAGTCATAGAGACACCAGTCATAGATCAGTCCGTGAACTGAGCGGATCAGCATAATGACCAGTTTTTCCTCATCAATATCCTTGCGGAATAGTCCGGATATGCGGCCGCAGAATACGAAATTTGTCATAATGGTAAAAAAGGGGCGCTGTCTGTTATTGAGAAGCTGCACCCGAAGCTCTGTGGAGATCTGATTCATGTAAAGGGTTTTCATAATATTAAGTCCACATACATTCTGGCAGTACACACACATCTGCTCTATAAAATAGAGCAGCTGCTGATCCACAGGTGCGGCTGGCAAGCTTTTTATGGTATTGCAGTAATGCCTGTCCAGCTCAGCGAACTGTTCTGCCAGAACGGCATCTTTTGTCTCAAAATACAAATAGAAGGTTCCCTTGGATACACCGGCGGCTTTGGTTATATCTTCAATGGTGACCTGGTTATATCCAACTTCCCGGATCAGAGAGATGGCTGCTTCCCAAATGTTTTTTTTGGTTTGCTGCGCCTGGATTTCCCGTGTTGTCTGTTTTGTTTCCTGCATGCTTGTACACTTCCTTAAGATGATAGTTTTTTAATGGTAAGATGAATTATAGCATAGTTTCTTCTGTCTGTGAAATTGATAAATAGAAGTTCGAAACAAAATTAGGTAAAACTGACAATATAATTAAAATACAGAACAGGATTCTATTGACATTTGCTGAACATTGGAGTAAGATAGAATTACAAAATGACTGAAAGTCAGTGAACTTGATTCAGTTGGCCTCGGTCAGTGAAAAGTGATAGCCATACATAATCCATTTTGTCACGTTTCATTTATTAAAATTCCAGTGACTAAACCATGGTTACAACCGTGTTGGATAACCTTTGACTGTAGATGAGCTTTGATGTACCTATGGATAAATTGCCGTTCTGTTTTAATCTTATCCCTTTCACAGGCAGTTCTTTCATTTCTTCGGGTAGATACATTAAGGACGTTCCTCCTTAAGGAGAGAGGAAGGAAAACCCGGTATAACCGGTGGATCTGGTAAGCGGATAAACATGGGATCGAATAATCAATGAAGGAGAAAGAGAGCATATGGCAAAGCAAGTATTAATGGATGATGCTGTAAAGATGATCAAAGATGGCATGACCATCATGGTGGGAGGCTTCATGGGCTGCGGTTCGCCTCATAAGATAATTGAGAAGCTGGTGGAATCGGGTGTGAAGGATTTGACCCTGATCTGCAATGATGCCGGTTTCCCGGATTATGGAGTAGGCAAGATGGTAGTTAAGAAGCAGTTTAAGAAGATCTATGCCTCTCATATTGGCTTGAACCCGGAGGCAGGACGTCAGATGAATGAAGGTGAGACAGAGGTGGTTTTAGTTCCACAGGGAACCCTGGCTGAGCGGATTCGGTGTGGCGGAGCAGGTCTGGGAGGATTTCTGACTCCCACTGGAATTGGAACTCCTGTGGAAGAGGGGAAGCAGTGCTTAAACATAGATGGGAAGGATTATATTCTGGAGCTTCCCATGAGAGCTGATATCGCCATTGTCGAAGCTGCCAGAGCAGATGAATCCGGCAACCTGCAGTTTCATGGCTCCACCAGGAATTTTGGAGAATTCATGGTGACTGCTGCGGATCTTACCATTGCAGAGGTGAGAGAGATTGTAAAGGACGGGGAGATGGATCCTAACTTTGTCCACACTCCCGGTATTTTTATTGATTACGTAGTAAAAGGAGAATAATTTATGGAAAACGCAAAGAAATTCATTGCTGCCCGTGTGGCAAAGGAGTTAAAGGACGGGGATGTGGTTAATTTGGGAATCGGTCTTCCCACTCTGGTACCTGCTTTTTTGGATCCCAGCGTAAAGTTGATTCTCCAGTCTGAGAATGGATTTGTAGGTGTAGGGAATCCTCCGGCAGAAGGGGAGGAGGATATGGACATTGTGAATGCGGGGGGTCAGCCTTCTGCCATTAATCCGGGAGGTGCGTTTTTTAACAGCGCCATGTCCTTTCTGATCATCCGTGGAGGTCATGTGGATGCAACCATTCTGGGAGCTTTGCAGGTGGATGAGAAGGGCAACATTGCAAACTGGATCATACCGGGTAAAAAAGTGCCGGGTATGGGCGGAGCGATGGATCTGGTGGTAGGAGCCAAAAGGGTGATTGTGGCAATGGAGCATACCAACAGGGGAGCTCATAAAATCCTGTCAGAGTGCTCCCTTCCTCTCACTGCAAAGGGAGTGGTGGATCTGATTGTAACAGAGATGGGTGTAATGAAGGTAACAGATAAGGGGCTGGTTCTTACAGAATATAATCCTGAGTTTACCTTGGAGCAGATTCAGGAAGCCACCGGCTGTAAGCTGATGATTAGTGAAGCGTTAAAGGAGATGGCGTAGTTCTCCGGTTCTGGAGAGCCGATTCCGTTTCCCACAGGAAAAAACACAAAAACACTTAACGAATAGAGTTAAGAAACAGGAGGCATCTATGTTAAACAAAATTTCAAAAGGCTGCGTTAATGTTATGCAAAGGCTTTTGCCGGATCCTTTTATTTTCTGTATTATTTTGACTGTTTTCGTCTTTCTTGTGGCGATGCCCCTTACAGGGCAGGGGCCTGTGGAGATGTTTAATCACTGGGGCAATGGTGTGTGGGGGCTTTTGGCTTTTTCCATGCAGATGGCTCTGGTGCTGGTATTTGGAACTGCCTTTGCTACAGCGCCTGCAGTTAAGAAATTTCTCCAGACATTGGCACTTGTTCCAAAAACGCCTTTTCAGGCAATCTTTTTTGTAACCTTTATCTCCACAATGGCATGCAGGCTGAACTGGGGGTTTGGATTGATTGTAGGTGCTATTCTCGCAAAGGAGACAGCTAAGGTGATGAAGAAGGTGGATTATCGTCTTCTGATTGCTTCTGCTTACTCAGGCTTTGTGGTGTGGCACGCCGGTATTTCCGGATCGGTGCCTTTGACCATTGCAGGAACAAGTGAGGCAGAGATCGCAGCGATGTCAAAACAGACAGCAGGGGTGATTACCTCTACCATACCCATTGGCAATACCGTATTTGCCGGCTGGAACCTGATAGCATGTCTGGCCATCCTGGTGATTCTTCCTCTTGTAAATGCCAAGATGCATCCTTCTGAGAAGGAAACCTTTATTGTGGATCCGGCCATTCTTCTGGATGAGGAGCGGGTTTATAAGAAACCGGAAACGCCTGCTGAGAAGATGGAAAACAGTATGCTTCTTTCTTACTGTGTGGTAGCAATCGGTGGAGCCTACATTATTTATCAGATAGTAAAGGGTACCTTTAATCTGAATTTGGATACAGTGAATTTGATTTTCCTTGTACTTGGAGTTGCGTTTCATAAGACGCCGATCCGTTACGTGGACGCAGTTGCTGATGCAGCAAAGGGTGCTGCGGGGATTATTCTTCAGTTCCCATTCTATGCGGGGATTCAGGGATTGATGGTGGGAGCGAATGCAGTGACAGGGGCTTCCTTTGCAGGTGTGATTTCCAATGCCTTTGTTGCCATTGCCACTCCGGTTACATTCCCGTTGTTTACCTTCTGGAGTGCAGGTATTGTAAATTTCTTTGTTCCTTCCGGGGGAGGCCAGTGGGCAGTGCAGGCTCCGATTATGCTGCCGGCAGCAGCCAAGCTGGGGGTATCTCCTGCTCTTACTTCGATGGCCATCGCATGGGGAGATGCCTGGACCAATCTGCTCCAGCCTTTCTGGGCGCTGCCTGCTTTAGGTCTTGCCAAGCTGGGGGCGAAGGATATCATGGGCTACTGTCTGGTGGGACTTGTGGTATCTGGTGTAATTGTATCAGCATGTCTCCTTGCTGCCGGAGCATTTGGGATGTAAGGAATACACCGGAACAAATTTACATAAACTTCTGAACGCTGCTTTGTCTGTGGGGATGTATCTCCGGAGGCAAGGCAGAGAGGATCGATTTGTCTGTATGGGAACCGGGGTGTGTTGTTTCGTTGATTCAGGTAGGAACAGGTGGGGCAGAGCTCTGCCATAGAAAAGAAGGAGGAAATTTGTATGAGCTATAAAACAACAGCAGAACATGAGGAGCTGCGGAGCAAGATCAGAGAATGGGCGGAGAGAGAGATTAAGCCCATCGCTTTTATGCTGGATAAGAATAATGAGTTTCCCAGGGAACAGATCGCAGCGTTTTCAAAGCTGGGATACATGGGTATTCCTTATCCTGTGGAGTACGGAGGGATGGGGAAGGACATCCTCAGCTATGCCATAGGGGTGGAGGAGCTGTCCAGAGTGGACGGAGGTGTGGGAGTTACCCTGTCTGCTCATGTGTCTCTGGGAGCTTATACTATTTTTGCTTTTGGTACTGAGGCGCAGAAGCAGAAATAACTGGTGCCTTTGGCAAAGGGGGAGAAGATTGGCGCATTTGG
>MJGMH2__coassemble_1033_pt1 | contig 22366 bp, 21 predicted proteins | sample MJGMH2__metabat2_low_PE_014 | metagenome-assembled genome bin MJGMH2
TTCTCAAATCCAAAGGTCTAAACCAGACCTTTTTCTTCTAGAATTTTCAGGGTTTGTGTATTATTCAGTCTTTAATTTTAAAGGTACAGGCGACATCTGCACACAAATGCTGATGCCTAACGCAGAAGGAGGGATTTGAACCCTCGCGCCGCTACTAACGACCTACTCCCTTTCCAGGGGAGCCCCTTCAACCTCTTGGGTACTTCTGCTTGGTTGATCCAAAACTTTCTATAATAAGCTACAGGCAAGCCTTCTTACTTTGCCTGCAACGGAGAGGGTGGGATTCGAACCCACGCGCCCTTGCGGACAAACGGTTTTCAAGACCGCCTCGTTATGACCACTTCGATACCTCTCCAAAGGTGCTTTTCCATCTTACAGAACTTCAAGGGTTTTGTCAAGCACTTTTTTGCTTTTTCTGAAACGTTTTTAAAAGAAACGTTTCTACCTGAAATTCATTTCCATGAGGCAACTTGCATAGTCTATCATGTATTTTGATAATTGTCAACTTGTTTTTTGCTTCTCTTTTTTTGAATATTCTATGCCTGTTTTCTCCTCTTCAGGAAAGCCTCTGCTACCAATAAATCCTCTGGTGTTGTAATCTTAATATTCTCATAATTACCCTCAACCATATGAACCTTTATCCCCGTCTGACTCTCTACCACCATAGCATCATCCGTCACACTGCTGCAATCTTTTTTCATCTGTGTTTTATAGGCCTCTGTAATGAGGGGGACGGAAAAAACCTGAGGAGTTTGAGCCTGCCATACCAGACTGCGCTTAGGACAGGCCGAAATCCACCCCTCCTCATCTACCAATTTGATGGTGTCCTTTACAGGCACACCCACCACACATGCATCCCATTTGCACACCGCCTCATAAGCCCGTTCAATCACTTCCGGACTCACAAAGGGACGAGCGCCATCATGGATAAATACGTATCCATTCTGTCGTTCCTCTAACAACGCCTTCCACTCCCAGCCCTGAGCCTCCACAAGAGCGCAGAGAGCCTTCCATACACTCTCATATCGTTCTCCTCCTCCGGCTCCTACAAAGGTTACTTTGGAAAGTCCGTAAGCTTGTACAATCTCCCGGCTGCAATACTCCAGGTGTTCCTTGTCTGCCATTAAAATTATCTCATCAATAAGAGGGGAATTCTGAAATGCCTCTAAACTATGAACTAACAGAGGCTTCCCTCCCAGCTCCAGATACTGTTTGGCGATGCCTTCCCCCATGCGCTTCCCTTTTCCGGCAGCCAGTATAATTGCGCTGCAATATTTCTTCTTCATCCCACTTCTTCTCCCAATGAATCTTGTATCCTATCTAGCGCTCTCCCAATTTTAAATTCGGCACCGCATTCAGATCCCAGCCAGATATATTTCCCCGAATATACTCATAGTAGGCAGCTGTACCGATCATGGCCGCATTATCTGTGCAGTAGACAGGAGAAGGGTAATAAAATTGAATCCCCTTCTTCTCGCACGCCTCTTTTACAGCAGCGCGGAGGGCTGTGTTGCAAGCCACTCCCCCTGCAATAGCCAGCTTCTTATATCCGTATTCTTCACAGGCTAAAATCGACCGGCTCACCAAGGATTCCACCACTGAGGCCTGAAAAGAAGCTGCTAAATCCGGCACACAGATTTCCGCTCCTGTCATCTTACTATGGTTAATATAGTTCAGAACTGCCGATTTCAGTCCACTGAAGCTAAAGTCATAGGGCGATCCTTCTACCTTTCCCCTTGGAAACTCAATGGCATGAGGATTGCCTTCTCCGGCAGCCTTGTCCACCTTTGGACCGCCGGGATATCCCAGCCCCACCGCCCTTGCCACTTTATCAAAGGCCTCTCCTGCTGCATCATCTCTGGTTCGCCCGATGATCTGAAACTCTCCATAATCTTTTACAATCACCAGATGGGTATGACCTCCTGACACAATCAAGCAGACAAAGGGAGGAACCAGGTCCGGATTCTCTATAAAGTTGGCAGATACGTGCCCCTCTATGTGATGCACTCCTACAAGAGGTTTTTTTGCAGCATACGCAATCGCTTTCGCCTCTGCTACCCCCACCAGCAACGCTCCTACCAGCCCTGGCCCATAGGTAACTCCAATGGCAGTTATATCCTCCAGACAAAGCTCTGCCTCTGCCAGCCCTCGTTGGATCACGTAATTCACCGCTTTGATATGTTCCCTGGAAGCAATCTCGGGTACTACTCCGCCATACACTGTATGAGTTTCAATTTGGGAAGTGATCACATTGGACAAAACTTCCCTTCCATTTTTCACCACTGAAGCTGCTGTCTCGTCACAGGAGCTTTCAATCGCCAGTATTAAAATATCATCTGGTGCATGTTTACTCATAATTTCATCTCCGCTACTCCTCATCAAACTCCAGCTCTGCCGTCCATCCATCCCTGGCCGCCTTTGCTCTTGGGAAAATACTTCTCACTTCCTCCATAAACTCTTCCGGTCTGTTAAGGGAAGGACTGTAGTGAGTCAGCCACAACTGTTTGGGCTGAGCTTTCTTAGCCAAATTGGCTGCCTCATAGAAAGTCATGTGCTTGTACTCCCTGGCTTTGGCCTCTTTCTCCTTCTCCCCATACATTCCCTCGCATATGAAGAGATCTGCCTCTGCTGCATTCTCTGCGATCACAGGTACAGGTCTGCTGTCTGTACAATAGGTAACCTTAAGCCCTCGCCTGTTCTTCCCCAGAACCATATCCGGCGTAAGAAGCCTTCCATCCAGTTGAATCCTTTCCCCTTTTTGAAGACGATTCCAATATTTTTGCGGAATATTCTGAGCCTTAGCCCGCTCTACATCAAACCGGCCTGTCCGTTGAATTCTAATGGAATATCCATAGCAAATTACGTTGTGATTCACCCGAAAGGCATCAATCACATAGGGGCCTGACTCTATGGACTCCTGACTCTCTGTAAGTTCTAAAAATCTCAGCTCAAAGGGCAATTCCGGTGCTATGGTCCGCAGTGCACTGACTACCCGCTCCAGACCCTTTGGCCCTATTAACAGAAGAGGCTCCGTTCTCTCTGCATTGCCCATGGTGAGCAAAAGTCCCGGAAGGCCGCTGATATGATCCGCATGATAGTGTGTAAAGCATATAACATCAATGGGTTTGGGACTCCACCCCTTCTCCTTAAGAGCAATCTGTGTGCCCTCTCCACAGTCAATGAGCAAATTGCTCCCCTTACACCGAGCCATCATGGAGGTCAGCCACCTGTAAGGCAAGGGCATCATCCCTCCTGTTCCTAACAAACATATATCTAACATTCTATTATCCTCATTCTTTTAATCTCACAAAATCATATCATATTTCCCTCCTATTAATCAAGTATCCCATTTAAAAACCCCTAAAAGTTTGGCGCTCCCTAATTAAAAGGATGAGTTCTGTCAAACTCATCCCTTGATTATAACTGCATCTATTTTATTTCACCAAAGCCTTGGAGACTTTTTAAAGCACCCCACAGCCCTCTACAAAAGTTCTACCTGCTCTTCTACATCCACTGGAAACTTAAAACCTAATATCATTTCGTCATAACACTCTTCGCATAAATCAAAATGATGAACCTGTCCGTCCTTTTCGGAAAAATAATCCCAGGCATGGTTCACCCCTATGGCCCCCTCCCGGATTATTCCATGGCTCACAGCCATTTTCTTACCGCAGCAATTGCATATCACTGTATCCAGCTGTCCGTTTATCTGATACCTTTTCATATGAATCCTCGCCTTTCTCTCTCATCGTCTCTTCTTAATCATTCCAGGAAGGCTTCACATCTTACTATATATCATACATGTCATATATAATATATTAAAAGAAATGAAGAGGAATGTCCGATTCCTCTCCATTATATACGCAAATGATTCATATTTTAAGTGGTAATTCTTTCATATTTGCCGATTCCACATGATAATAGCATCCTCCTTAGGGTTACGGTAATACCCACGCCGAAGGGCTTCCGCCCTAAAACCGCAGCTATCATAAAGCTTTCTGGCTCCCTGGTTACTCTCACGAACCTCCAGAGCTATCTCCCTGACCCCTCTGTCTCTGGAAAAGGCCACCATTGACTCCATCAGTTTCCTCGCGATTCCCAACCTGCGAAACCTGGGATCGACTGCAACTCTCTGAATCTCACCCTCATCTGCCATCACTCGGATGACCGAATATCCCAGAATCTGCCCTCGATCTTCGTAGACGAAATACGTATCCAGCCTGCTATCCAATCCGGAACGAATCATACTCTCCGGCCACTCTTCCGAAAAACTAATCTGATCCAGATAAGCGACTGCCTCAATATCCCCACCTGTCATAGGCCGCACGCCGTAAATTACCCCCATAAAAGCGTTCCTCCTGTGAAATTAATTCATCAACCCTCTAATAATCTCCCGGAAGCCTTCCAGAGGCACCTGAAGCTGACATTTCAGCCTCTCTCTGACGCTGAGCCTGAGGTTTTCTCAAATAGTCCGGCGCAAACGCTTCTGCCGTCACCACTCTGGCACCAGAGCCAACAACCGCTTCCTTACACGCCCCAGTCTCATCGCCGGCCAGAAGCACTCCCATACCCAGTACTGCCACACTGGCGCCTCTCTGACGATTCATCTGAGCAGGAGCAAATATATAAGGTACCTTTACCTCTTCCTGAATCAGTCCCTGATAAGCTGGCACTCCATCTCCCAAAAAGATAACCTTCTCTCCCCTCCTGTTCAAATACCCTGCCAGCTCACGCATATCCATAGCCTGCTGCTCCATGACCACCTCAAACCCATGCTCCATATGGTATAAGCCTGTATAGACCTGACTTCTTCTTGCATCCATAATGGGACACACCAGGCCTGCGGCTCCCCACATATTATATGCCATGGCATCCACAGTAGGAACGTGAATCAACGGTTTTTTAAGAACCAGCCCCAATCCCTTGGCAGTAGCTGCTCCAATACGAAGTCCTGTAAAGGAACCCGGCCCCCCTGCCACTGCGATGGCATCAACTGTATCCAGATCCAGATCCAGACGTTTTACAATCTCATCCAGCATAGGAAGAAGGGTTTGAGAATGAGTTTTCTTAAAATTCACTGTATATTCTGCTGTCATACTGTCATCTGTTACCAGAGCCACGCTGGCTACCAAAGATGAACTCTCAATCCCCAACACTCTCATTCTCGTTCCTCCACCTGGATTTTTCTGTACTCGAATCCTTTTTCCAAATCCTTTTTTATCGTTACCTCTGTAATCCGATCCGGAAGTATTTCCTCAATGAGACCGGACCACTCAATGAGGCAAACACCATCTCCAAAGAAACAATCCTCATAGCCAATCTCGTCCATCTCACTGATGTCTCCAATGCGATACACATCAAAATGATAGAGGGGAAGCCTCCCCTCCTCATATTGCTGAACAATGGTAAAGGTGGGGCTGTTAACAGGCTCCGGGACTCCCAGCCCAGCAGCAAACCCTTGCGTAAACACTGTCTTTCCCACTCCAAGATCTCCATTTAAACAGAAAATCTGCCCCTGCACTGCCCCCTCTCCCAGCTTTTTCCCTAATTCATAGGTCTCCTCTGGTTTCCATGTCTCAACTATCATTTCTTACCTCATTTCACGATGGGAATATCACTCCCAACCACTTACTCCCTGGGCTAAATTCCCTTCATCGTCATGGCAATCCTCTTCTTTGTCAAATCCACGCTGAGAATCTTAACCTCTACAATGTCGCCTACGCTTACTACCTCTAAAGGATGCTTGATATATCGATCCGTTATCTGAGAGATATGTACCAGTCCATCCTGATGAACACCAATATCTACAAATGCTCCAAAGTCAATTACATTTCTTACTGTGCCTTTTAAAACCATGCCCGGCTGTAAATCTTTCATCTCCAGAATATCGCTTCTGAGAATGGGCTTTGGCATCTCATCCCGCGGGTCACGTCCCGGCTTCTCCAATTCCCCCACAATATCCTTCAGAGTGATCTCTCCCACTCCCATCTCTTTGGCAACCTCTTTGTAATCTGCAATCTTGCGGCTGATGCCCACAAGGCCTCCCCGCTTTAGCTCCTCTGCCTGATAGCCCAGCCTGGCAAAAAGCGTTTCAGCCGCTTCATAGCTCTCAGGGTGAACACTGGTTCCATCCAGCGGATTCTCCCCGCCGGAGATCCGCATAAAGCCTGCACACTGCTCGAAGGCCTTAGGCCCCAGCTTCGCCACCTTTAAAAGCTGTCTCCTGCTCTTAAAGGCTCCGTTCTCCTCCCTGTAAGCCACAATATTCTTCGCCAGGGTCTTATTAATTCCAGAGACGTACTCCAAAAGGGAAGCGGAGGCAGTATTTAAATCCACTCCAACCCGATTCACGCAGGACTCCACCACACCTTCCAGAGTCTCTCCCAGATGCTTCTGGTTCATATCGTGCTGGTACTGTCCCACACCGATGGATTTTGGATCAATCTTAACCAGTTCGGACAGAGGATCTTGAAGGCGTCTGGCTATGGAAACCGCGCTTCTCTGTCCCACATCAAATTGAGGAAATTCCTCTGTCGCCAGCTTGCTGGCAGAGTACACAGACGCACCTGCTTCATTTACAATCACATACTGAACCGATTCCTTCAGCTCTTTTAACAGATCCACAATAATCTGCTCTGACTCTCTGGAAGCAGTTCCATTTCCCACAGAGATCAGAGTGATCTTGTATTTTTCGATTAAATTCTTCAGAATCCTTTTCGCCTCTTCCACTTTATTCTGAGGCGCTGTTGGATAAATCACAACGGTATCCAGAACTTTCCCGGTGCTGTCTACCACCGCCAGCTTACAACCGGTACGAAAGGCAGGATCCCACCCCAGAACTACCTGTCCCGCAATAGGAGGCTGCATCAGAAGCTGCTCTAAGTTTCTTCCAAATACCTTAATTGCACCTTCCTCTGCTTTCTCCGTAAGCTCGCTTCGGATCTCACGCTCAATAGAAGGCCCTACCAGCCTCTCATAGCTGTCAGCTGCCACCTCCTTAAGAACCGGTGTCGTATAAGGGTTGTCCCTGATCAGGATCTGTTTCTCCAAATACATAAGAATCTGATCCACCGGAGCCGTGATCTTAACAGTAAGCAGTTTCTCATTCTCACCGCGATTCAATGCCAGGATTCTGTGTGCGGCAGCCTTTTTAAGGGGCTCCTCATAATGATAGTACATCTCATATACAGACTCTGCCTTCTCATCCTTGGCAGAGGACTGAATGGTTCCCTGATTCATGGTGATCCTTCGGATATAGGTGCGGTATTCTGCCTGATCAGAAATTCTCTCCGCCAGGATATCCTTTGCTCCGTCGATTGCTTCTTTTGCACCGGCCACACCCTTCTCTTCTGAAACATAAACAGAAGCAGCTATCTCCAGAGGCTCCTTTACCATCTGCATATAAATCAAATCCGCCAGAGGCTCCAGACCCTTCTCCTTTGCAATGGTTGCCCTGGTTCTTCTCTTGGGCTTATAGGGTCTGTACAAATCCTCCACCGCTACCAGAGTCTGGGCTTCTTTTATCTTCCTCTCCAGTTCAGGTATCAGCTTCCCCTGCTCACCAATGGAAGCCATTACCTGCTCCTTGCGCTCTTCTAAGTTGCGCAGATATTTTAACCGCTCATCCAGATTGCGCAAAACCTCATCATCCAGGGAGCCTGTGGCTTCCTTTCGGTATCTGGCAATAAAGGGAATGGTGTTGCCCTCATCAATAAGCTTTACAGCTGATTCCGCCTGATGACGGCCAATATTTAACTCCTCCGCCAATTTTCTAATTATATCCATGAAACTGCCCTCACTCCATTTATAATGTCCCTAACTTTTATATTATAGTGCATACAAACCTCTTATGCAAGGTTTACGTTGGATTGGAATTGTCTTCATCTGGACAGAGTGAATGTTTCATGATAAAATAAGCAAAAAGCAAATCCAGCTCACGAAGGAAGCATTAGAAGAATATTAAAGAGAGGTACTTATTCCGAATGAATGATACTTATAAAAATCAAACACCTGTTACAGACAAACATCCAAAGAACTCTTCCACCTCCACCGACCGGTATGCTACATGCGCTCTGATTGCAGGAATCACAGGACTTATTTGCAGCTTTTTCTATCTGCCGGTCTCCTTAATCAGCAGTGCCAGCTCTCCTACCGGTTTAATCTGTGGTGTGGTTGGCATTGTACTCGCCATCATGTCAAAAAAGGCTGATGTTCGACCCGGTCGGTCTATGACCACCCGCGCTCTTATCGGAATCATACTAAGCATCCTCGCTATTATACTAACCTTTTTCTTTTTTCAGATACTGGTCAACTACTATGAGATCTTAAGAGATCCAGTCAGGGGGCCTCAGCTCAATGACATGATTAACCAGATACAAAACCAGCTGAACCAGCAGCTCCAGCTGTACAGCAACCCTGCTTAACAAAAATCACAGCTGCAGGCTGCCCTACCCATTCCACAGAGGCAGCAGGTCAATCCCGAAACATATCAGAAGTATATTCTTTACCATCCAGTTGACAGCAGTCACCCCAACTCCAGCCAATATAAAAAGCAGCTCATGCCCCAGATACCATCTGGGGTTTTTAGTGGCTCTGGCCACTGCCAGACTGAGCAGTTCTGCCGCTATCACCACCGCTGCATAAGGCACCAAAGGGTGATACTGAGCACTTAAGGGAAGATTCCCATTTAAAAGAGCCTTCAGCGCCCTTGTACCTCCACATCCCGGACAGTATAGCCCTGTTAAACATTGAAAGAGGCAGGAACCTCCCTGCCTTATCACCTGAAATAAATCTTGAATCATAGATTCCTTCCTGTCTCTGGGGCTTCTTTACAGAACCGCCCGAATGATCTGCTTTATACCAAAATCAGACTTTTGCTGCTCCTTTGTATCATAAGCGATTGCCGCTGACTTAAATGCTCCTTCAGACATTTCAGGGGTAACTACTGCAAACTCATCCATTCCATAAAGCTCCACAACCTCCACCTTGCCAAAGACCTGCTTTATATCCTGCTCCTTATTTCTATAGGAGCCTGCCACCCGGAGAAAATAGCGAAACTGTGCCTGATCTATGGACTCTATGGGCTGCTTCTCACTGCTCCAGCCAATTTCTACATTCCGCTCCAAATTCTGAGCTGCCTCAATCATATCAGCTATCACTGCGCTTGCTGTAGGGAGCTTTCCTGCACCGCTTCCATAGAACATAGATGACCCCAGCATATTTCCCTTCACCATAATTCCATTAAACACATCATTAACAGCATAGAGCGGGTGGTTCTTCTGAATCATCACAGGAGCCACAAAGGCTGTCACCTTTCCCTCCTTTATACGGCTGGTTCCCAGCAGCTTCACAGAAGTTCCCATCTTCTCTGCATATTTGAAATCAAGATCTGTGATTCTCGTCATTCCTTCTGTATAAATATCTTCGTAATTTACCTCTCTGCCTGTTGCCATCGCTGTCAGAATCGCAATTTTGCGGCAGGTATCATGACCCTCCACATCCGACTCAGGATTTCGTTCTGCATATCCCAGATTCTGCGCCTCCTTCAATGCCTGTTCAAAAGTCTCTCCTTCTTGATCCATCTTAGTGAGAATAAAATTGGTAGTACCATTGAGAATCCCTGTAATTTCCTCAATCTCCTCTCCCATCAGGCATCTGTACAGAGGCCTGATAATAGGAATTCCTCCACCCACACTGGCCTCAAAGAAAAAATTCACCTGCTTCTCTCTGGCAATGGACAGCAGCTCTGTTCCGTAAGCAGCTACCAGAGCCTTATTGGAGGTGACTACATGTTTTCCTGCCATAAGGCATGCCTTTACAAAAGGATAAGCCGGGTTCAATCCCCCCATGGTCTCCACTACAATTTTTACTTCCCCGTCTTCCTCAATTCTCTTAAAGTCATGGATCATTTTATCTGCCACGGGGCTGTCCGGAAAATCCCTTAAATCCAGCACATATTTTAACTCCACTTCTTGTCCCGCCTGCTTTGCAATCGTATCCTGGTTCTTATCCAGTATTTCCACTACCCCTGAACCAATGGTTCCATATCCTAAAACTGCTGCCTGAATCATAATTCCTTATTCTCCCTGTCTCATACTTACGACTGAATCTGCCGCTTTTATTCTCTTGCCAGAATCTTCACATAATGTACTCCATCCAGCACTTCTATCTCTTCTATCATACTGGAAACATTTCCCGTATCATCCCTCACCTCCACACTAAGGGTAAGAGTTGCCACCCCATTCACCGGAATACTCTGATGAATGGTAAGAATATTAGCCCTGTAAACCGCTACTACATGGAGCAGATCACTGAGAAGTCCCTGCTCATCATCCATATGTACCACCAACGTGACCGTCTTTCCCTTTGTATTATCATAAAACGGAAAAATATCATCCTTGTATTTATAGAAGGAACTGCGGCTGATCCCCACCTTGTCTGTCGCCTCCTGAACGGTGAAAGCCCGCTCTGTCTCCAAAAGTTTTTTTGCCTCTACCACTTTTAAAAGCACCTCAGGCACTGCCTTCTGCTTTACCACAAAGTATTTACTCTTGTCTTCCATCTTATCTTATTCTCATATCCTTTCACCCTTTTCTCTTTTTGTCCGTTTTACAAATACATATGTTCTCTTACAGAAGATATTAGCACATTTTGATTCTAAATACAACCATTTTATATTCCTGATCAAAGTTCCTGCTCAAAGCAATGCTCATATTTCATTGCCTTTCTTTTCGAAAAATTCTTCACAGGTTTTAACCTATATGATAAAATTTTATCGATTCAGTGCTTATAAAATCCCATAAAAATTCAAATGCTACATAAAGTTGCGCAATCGTTGGTAGAAGCAACTACCTATTATTGATACAATAATCCACCTGACAGGAGGGACATATATGGACACAAAACGAATGATTACCATGTTAGCCGCAGCTCTTTTTATCATTTTTTGGATTGCTGTCATTTCCGTTTTTATTTATTTGATAGGACTTATTATAAAAGCATTACGAAAATATACAAGCTCTAAAGAAGTCCGGGAAGAAAAAATAGTGATCCGAAAATCGTTAGGAGAGTTATTAAAAGAAAATCGTTTACATCGCAAAATGACACAAGAGTTTGTGGCTGAAACCTTAGGCGTAAGTAGACAAGCGGTTTCTAAATGGGAAAATGGAACATCCGACCCCAGTACTTCAAATTTACTTGCTCTTTCAAATTTATATGGGATAGCGGCTGATGAACTGTTGAAAAATATTGATAATGAATTAAAACAAGAAAAAGGCAGGAAGAGGGAGGAAGAAAACGAATGAAAAATATAGAAGCAACACATTCGGAAGATCATAAATACAACTGGAGCATATTAAATGCAACAACACTAAAATGGATTGCCTGCGTTTTAATGTTTTTAGACCATATACATCAAATGTTTGGATACAGAGGCGCTCCCATATGGCTGACAATGGCTGGGCGTTTGGTTTTTCCAATTTTTTTATTTGTTTCCGCAGAAAGCTTTCATTACACTCATAGCAAAAAGAAATATTTACAGAGACTTTTATTTGCAAGCTGGGGAATGACAATTTTTACTTTTGTATTGCCCAAAATACTTCCTAATTCAAATATTGTCTTGATGAATAATGCTTTCAGCACCTTTTTTATTGCGGGACTTTATATGCTGTTTTGGAATTATTTTACAGAGGGAATACGTACAAAATCATGGAAGAAAATTTTAAAGGCCGTTTTATGTTCTTTTATTCCTATCATAGGTGCGTTACCTGTATATTTGGTTGCAGTACTTTCATTCAATCAAGAAATACCTTCATCTGTCATCCGACTTCTTGTCGGAATTGCATTGCTGATTCCCAATATTCTGATTGTAGAGGGGGGATTTGCTATGGTCGCATTGGGAGTGGCCTTTTATATTTCCAGAAAATATAGGTGGTTACAGATTGCCATTCTATTTGTGCTATCCGGAATTATTTATGTGGTAGATGGCGGCTTTCAATGGTTAATGTGTTTTGCATCCATTCCCATGTTATTATATAATGGAAAACGTGGAATCGGCATGAAAAATTTCTTTTATATTTTTTATCCGGCTCATATAGGGATACTGTACCTATTATCAACAATTTTGTAAAACGCAGAAAAAAAATATGGAAGAAACCGCAGGACTGGTTTCATCAGCAGACAGGATCTGATTTCCGAGTATTTCATCGACTCTGTAGAAAAAGAACAGGCCGTTCCCAGGAGCAGAGGTATTAACACTCGACTATCCGCCCGACCAAAGGAACAGGCCTTGATATTTCACGGCCTGTTCCCTCTACTTTTTCTACGGATGCCCCCATTTATCACGAATTGTACTTGTAACGTGCAGTGTCTTGCAGTCATGTGGTTGCTCGTTTATAAAATTGTGAATTTTCATAAAATATTATGAAATATTTAATGGTTTATTATTGCTGGTAGTCGGAATTTTGTGTATAATTTTTTTATTAAGAAATGGAAAGAGGTGATTCCAATGGTTCAGAAAATTCAATCGCAGTTTTCTTACCCATCTAACAATTGAAGGAGGTATTGCAATGAAAAAGTTGCTATCCATTATTCTTTCTTTGACTATGATTTTTTCGCTTTCTTCAACCGCATTTGCTGTTGAAGTCGATAATAATTACGACAATATAAGCTCTTCATATGCACAGCCATTTAATCCCTATAGCTCACCTGATAGCTATATCGAATACTTAGAATCATTTGATGGTGAATATAGCGCCTTTTTATCACAATTTAAAGCGCTTCCGCTGGAAAAACAACAAAAAGTGCTCGATGTTCTAGAAAACGGTGGGCCACTAGATGTAAAACTTTCAGCAACGACTGTGAACGATTCTCCACAAACACGAAGCAGCACCTCCCAAAGAAGTGTGAATTATGATGCTGACTTTCAGTTGTTTGGAATAACTTTCGTAACAATTAGATTAGAAGGGCGATTCACGCATTCTGGTTCTACTGTGAAAAGTGTTGAATACAAGAATGCCTATATTGTAAAAAATTGGGTTCCTCTTTCCGGCTTTGAAAGAACCTCTCTCGATGCTTATGTTAGTAATGGAAAATTCTATGCTAGCGCAGCCTTTACAGCGTATGTTGGAGCTAAAATCGGAGATAACATCATAGGTGTCACCCCACGTACATTCTATATTAAATACAACTGTGATGGTACTGGTCAGGGCACCGGAAATGCATGGTGATCTTATGAAAGTTCTTAAAATAATTGGCATAATCCTGTTAATTTTTATAATCTTGGTTGCGATAATTATGACATTAAAACCGCTATAGCTGTTTATCAACCGCCCTACAATACATACAGAAAAGAAAAAACAAGAATCTCCCATAGAAGATCAGGTATAAGAAACACTGATTTCTACGGGAGATTCTTATTTTAAGATCTAGAAGCTAAAAAACGGTATATACCGACAGCCCCCTTCCAGTTCCTGCCATACCTCTATTATCTTCTTCGTCTATGTGCTATTCTAAGCCTAATCCTCTGACACAGCATTCTTATCCGGGCATCCCAGGCTCATCCAGCGCAGATATGCGCCTGTAAAAGGATCCAGTGCTCCGTCCAGAACAGCATCCACATTACCACTCTCCTCCCCTGTCCGATGATCCTTGACCATCGTATAGGGTTGAAGTACATAGGAGCGAATCTGACTCCCCCAGCCGTTGTCCTTTATATCTCCCCGGATTCCCGCTGCCTTAGCTGCCTGCTCCTCCTGCTTTAACATAAAAAGCTTGGCTTTCAGCATCTGCATGGCCTTATCCTTATTCTGGAACTGAGAACGCTCATTTTGACAGGTTACCACAATTCCTGTTGGATAATGGGTAATACGAATAGCCGAGGAGGTCTTATTAATATGCTGCCCTCCGGCGCCACTGGAACGGTAGGTATCTACACGAATATCATCTGCATTGATCTCAATATCAATGTCCTCTTCAATATCCGGCATAATATCGCAGGACACAAAGGAGGTCTGACGCTTACCTGCGGCATTAAAGGGGGATATCCGTACCAGACGGTGAACCCCATGCTCAGAACGCAGGTAGCCGTAGGCATTTTCCCCATTGATCTGGATGGTCACAGACTTAATACCAGCCTCATCTCCATCCAGAAAATCCAGAACCTCCGTCTTAAAGCCCTTCTTCTCTGCCCATCGGCAGTACATTCTGTAAAGCATACTGCACCAGTCACAGGATTCTGTACCCCCTGCACCTGCATTTAAGCGCAGGATTGCATTATTACTGTCATATTCACCGGACAGCAGCAGCTTCATCCTCATCTTTTCCAAAGTCTCCGAAAAATGATCCAGCATTTCCTGAATTTCGGGAATCAGGGAGGCATCCTCCTCCTCATATCCCATCTGAATCATCACCTGAATATCCTCATATTCCTGTTCCAGCATTCTAAAGGTATCCACCTCATCCTTTAGATTTTTGGCCTCCCTGACCATCTTCGTAGACTTCTCAGGATTATCCCAAAATCCCGGTTCTTCCATAGACTTATCTAACTCATCGATTCGTCTGACCTTATGATCCAGGTCAAAGTGAATCCCTCACTTCCACTAATGGTTTGTCATACGTTGATAACGCATATTTAAAATTATCTAACTCTACCACAGCTTCACCCACTTTCATTTTATATTGTTAACTTCTCTATTATAAGTTATTTGATGCGTCCACAGCACTGCTTATATTTCTTACCGGAACCACAGGGACATGGAGCATTCGGATAAATCTTCTCTTCCTGGCGGCGTTTGGGAGCGCCTGCAAGGGAGGCATCCTTGTTCGTTCCTGTTACCTTTGCAGCAGACTCACGTTCAACCTTTTGCTCCACACGAATATGGAACAAAATGCGCACCGTCTCCTCCTGAATGGATGCCATCATCTCCTCGTACATCTCATAGCCCTGCATCTTATACTCGATCACAGGATCTCTCTGTCCATAAGCCTGGAGGCCAATTCCTTCACGCAGAGCATCCATATCATCCAGATGAGCCATCCACTTATTATCAATCACCTTTAAGAGAACCACCCGCTCTATCTCACGAATCTGCTCAGATTCAGGGAATTCCGCTTCCTTTGTCTCATAGAGCTTGATGGCTTCTTCCTTTAAACTATGCTTCAGCTCATTCTTCTTCATGGACTTCTTCTGATCCTCACTGAGCATAATAGGCTTTAATGGGATCACTGGGAGAAGAAGGGTGTTAAGCTCTTTCAAATCCCATTGAGCAGGTGTCTGATCATCGGAGATAGACATATCCACTGCATTCTCCACAATATCTGTGATCATCTTAAGAACCAGATCACGCATATTGTCTCCGTCCAGAACCTTGCGGCGCTCGTCGTAGATCACTTCACGCTGCTCATTGTTTACTTCATCAAATTTTAAGAGCTGCTCCCGGATTCCAAAGTTATTGCTCTCAATCTTCATCTGAGCCTTCTCTATGGCATTAGACAGCATCTTGTGCTCAATCTGCTCCCCATCCGGAACTCCCATAGCCTCAAACATAGCCATAAGGCGATCGGAGCCAAACAGTCTCAGCAGATCATCCTCCAGAGACAGATAGAATCTGGACTCACCCGGATCGCCCTGACGCCCGGAACGTCCCCGGAGCTGGTTGTCTATCCGGCGTGACTCATGACGCTCTGTACCGATGATCTTAAGACCGCCCAGAGCCTTCGCTTCCTCGTCCAGCTTTATGTCTGTACCACGGCCTGCCATGTTTGTGGCAATCGTCACAGAGCCTGTGATACCTGCATCTGCCACAATCTCAGCCTCCATCTCGTGGAACTTGGCATTCAGCACTTTATGGGGAACACCTCTCTTAGTCAGCATCTTACTCAGAAGCTCGGAAGTCTCAATGGCGATGGTTCCAACCAGCACCGGCTGACCCTTCTCATGAGCTGCTGCCACCTCATCCACAACTGCCTTGAACTTCTCCTTCTTTGTCTTGTAAACTGCATCCTCCAGATCGTTTCGAAGCATGGAACGGTTGGTGGGGACTGCAATTACATCCATCCCATAAATATTCCTGAATTCCTTCTCTTCTGTTAAGGCGGTACCGGTCATACCCGCTTTCTTGCTAAACTTATTAAAGAAGTTCTGGAACGTAATGGTAGCTAAGGTGCGGCTCTCCCTGCGGACGTTCACATGTTCCTTTGCCTCAATGGCCTGATGGAGTCCATCTGAATAGCGGCGTCCCGGCATAATACGTCCGGTAAACTCGTCTACAATCAGCACTTCATCGTCCTTCACCACATAATCCTTGTCCCGGAACATCAGGTTATTGGCACGAAGAGCCAGAATGATGTTATGCTGAATTTCCAGATTCTCCGGATCTGCCAGATTCTCAATCCGGAAAAATTCCTCCACCTTCTTAACACCCTGCTCTGTAAGGTTGACCACCTTATCCTTCTCGTCCACAACAAAATCGCCGGTCTCCTCAATCTCCTCACCCATAATGGCATCGATCTTGGAGAACTCCTTCGACACTGTACCTCTCTCCATCTGTCGGGCTAAAACATCACAAACCTCATACAATTTAGTGGACTTGCCGCTTTGACCGGAAATAATCAGAGGGGTTCTGGCCTCATCGATCAACACAGAATCCACCTCATCAATGATGCAGTAATCCAGATCCCGAAGCACCAGCTGCTCCTTGTAGATCGACATATTGTCACGAAGGTAATCAAAGCCCAGCTCATTATTGGTTACATAGGTAATATCACAGGCATAGGCGGCTCTGCGCTCCTCGCTGTTCATATCATTTAATACAACACCTACTGTGAGCCCTAAGAAACGGTGAACCTGCCCCATCCACTCCGCATCACGCTTTGCCAGATAGTCGTTCACGGTTACAATCTGCACTCCCTTGCCGGTAAGTGCATTCAGGTAGGCCGGACAAGTAGAAACCAGAGTTTTTCCCTCACCTGTACGCATCTCAGCAATACGTCCCTGATGAAGCACAATACCACCAATCAGCTGTACGGGAAAATGCTCCATATTCAGACTTCTTCTGGCAGCCTCACGCACCGTGGCAAATGCTTCCGGCAGAATATCATCCAAAGCAGCTCCATCAGCCAGTCTCTCTTTAAAAATCCTGGTCTGATCCCGCAGCTGCTCATCGGACTTAGCCTGCATCTCCGGGCGCAGACCTTCAATCTTCTCCACGATGGGGCGTATCATCTTCAGTTCTCGTTCACTGTGAGTCCCGAACACCTTTTCAATTAAGTTCATGGTACACTCTCCTAACTTCTTCCTTGTATGATTATGATAGAAACCAACCTTCAACCAGCGCCTGTATCTGCAGAGCCTGTCTATACAGATACATCTGTACTCTCTAGTATCGGCCTGCTGATTCCTGTCTATTCCTTCTTTAACATTACAAACACTGTACCTTTGGTATAATCTTACTCATTGTAGCACTTGGGGCCAATTAATTCAACGAGTTAATAAAAAATTAACATTTATTTACCCAAGGAAGATGGGGTGCTGCAAGTCTATTTCCCTCCGTCTTATGGTTAACCAAGCATATTGCACAAAAAGTGTGTTCGTTTTTTATCTTGTCCACAATATCCCCACCACCTTATACACATCACCCACAAAATTATCCACAGGACAATGTGTCCATTTTAAGGTAAACAGCAGTTATACACCGACTTATCCACATTATCCACAGGTTAAGCCCTCCTACCATCCATTCATTTCCTGTGTTTCACAAAAATTTTATTTTTGTACACTTGTGATAAATTTTAGAATTTCAGAATAAAATACAGGGATTTCTCTTGACAGATTTGAATGAATACTATTGCCAATGCAATCCTACTCTCCAAGTTTTAAAGACTTTTTTCATAAAAAATTAAGATAAATTATTTGTCAATTTATGACTTCTAATTGTATTTTCATGATAAATATGATATACTATCACTATCTTAAAAAAAGGAGTTGATAATGATGCGTTATACTATAACAGGGCGAAATATTGAGGTAACTCCCAGTCTGAGAACTGCCATTGAAAAGAAAATCGGCAAACTGGAACACTTCTTTACTCCGGATACCGAAGTCATTGTAGCGCTGAGCGCCCAAAAAGATCGGCAAAAGATTGAGGTTACAATTCCTGTAAAGGGCAACACCATTCGTGCAGAAGAATCCAGCAATGACATGTATGTATCCATTGACCTGGTAGAAGAGATAATTGAACGTCAAATCAGAAAATACAGAAAGAAACTCATCGACAAGAAGCAGGCTGCCTTCTCCTTCTCTCAGTCTTTCATTGAAGAGGAGGATGACTTTGAAGAGGAGGCGCTTCAGATTGTTAAGTCAAAAAAATTTGCCATTAAACCAACGATTCCAGAGGAAGCATGCCTCCAGATGGAAATGCTTGGACATAGCTTCTATGTATTCTTAAACGCTGACACTGATCAGGTCAATGTGGTGTACAAGCGTAAGAACGGAACCTATGGACTGATTGAGCCGGAATTCTAATCTGACTCATCCCATAAAACATATGCAAAAGGAATGGTATATCCGGCTTATGGCCCATATACCATTCCTTTCTTTTATTCCATCCCTCCCTTAATCCAGGAAGGAAACTGCCTTGCAGGGCGTCCTGTAGTTAGAAGGTGAAATACAAATACCCGTTGTAGGATTGCTGGCATGGATTACCTGTCCTCCTCCAATATAGAGCGCAACGTGATTAATATAGTCTCCGCTTGCATAGAACAGCAAATCTCCCGGCTTTACATCACTTACAGGAATAACCTTTCCTTTCGCCGCCTGGTCTCTGGAACTTCTGCCTATACTAATACCAAAATGAGAAAATACGCTCATGGTAAAACCGGAACAATCGGCGCCATTTGTCAGGCTTGTCCCTCCATATACATATGGATTGCCCAGAAATTGTTTCGCATAAGCTACCACTGCATTCCTGGTAGCAGAAGATACCTCCGGTGAAGAATTCCCGGATGGTCCTGAAGTACTGCCAGATCCCTGACTCTTTGCAGGCTCCCCGGAATTCTCAGTTACAGGTGCAGCCACGGTAGAAGCTTCCCCTTCCTCCGGGTTTACAGGTATCATTTCAGTGGCAGCCTGGGTCGTCTTCTCTGTCTCTTCCCCCTTCGTCTCAGATGCCGGTTTCGTTGTCTCAGGAGCCTTTGTAGCAGCTGCCGTGGTTTTCTTGGCCTCTTCCTTCTTCTTGGCTTCCTCCAGAGCTTTCAAAGCCTGGTCAGCCTCAGCCTTCCGCTTAGCCTCCTCTTCTGCTCCGGCCTTCTCCTCCTCCACTGACACTGCTTCCTTAAATTCCACGCTGGTCTTCATGTAATCCTTAAATACATAACCTTCCAAATCTGAATCCACAGCTACCTTGTAGAAGTCTCCCACGCTCCCGGTAATCACATAGTGCGCTCCCTCAGACAGCAGGGTGAGGGTCTTACCTGTCAAATCAGGAGTCTCCCTCAAACGCAGACTGGATGTATCTACAATGGTTCCATAGGTAATCCCTGTCTTCTGTATCCTGGCTTCTGCTTCCTTGCCTGTAACAAAATATTCTGCCTTTATGTAACCAGTCACAGAGCCGGACTGTATTTTATACCATTTGCCCCCTTCTCCATCTACAACACCTAAGATTGTAGCTGCGCAATCATTATAAATCTTTCCGGTCACATCGCTGGTGGTATTAGCCTCTCTGCGGATATTCACGGATTTGCTTACCTTTGACACAGCCACACTGTCATAAGCAGATGCCTTTGGCGTCTCTGCGGGCATCTCCTTTGAATCCTGAACCGTCTTCGTCTCCCGATCTGGAGCGTCTGCTTCTGAACCTGACTCACTGTCCCCTTCACTGTCCGGGGGAACGGAGATCTCATGCATACTCCCATAGGACTGTGCCAATGTTCTCTCTGGTTCCGTGGTGGCCGCATAGTAATTATTCAAAGCTACCGAAATACCTGCCAGGGATGCCCCTGTCTCCAAATTAGTGGAAGCAAAAGCAGGCGCAGCCAAAGCACAGCTTATCGCTCCGCTTATTACAAATATAGTTCTCCAGCTTTTCATCTGAATACGCTCCCCCTAATTCTCAACCAGATACCCTTCCACACTGGTCACTGCATTGGCTCCATCTGCCGCTGCAGTGATAATCTGGCGGAGAGGTTTGGTTCTCACATCTCCCGCTGCAAAAATGCCGGGAGCGGAGGTCACTCCATCTTCTCCTGCCTTAATATATCCGTGATCCATCTCCACAAGCCCGTCAAATGCCTGACTCTCCGGGGAAATACCTACTGCGATGAACACTCCCTGTACTTCCAGCTCCCGCTTCTCCCCTGTCTTTATATTGGTAGCAGACAGGCTCTCCACCTTCTCCCCTCCATTGATGGTATCCACCACTGTATCCCAGATAATTTCTACATTCTCCTTCGTTAAAAGACTTGCCTGTAAGCTCTTTGCCGCCCTCAGCTCATCCCTCCTGTGAATCAGATAAACCTTTTTACACATACGGGAGAGAAAGATAGCATCCTCTACCGCCACATCTCCTCCTCCCACTACTGCTGTCACCTTGTTGCGGAAAAATGCTCCATCACAGGTGGCACAGTAGGATACTCCGGCTCCCGCCAGCTCCTCCTCCCCCGGCACCCCCAGCTTTCTGTGGACTGCGCCGGTTGCAACAATAAGCGTTTTGGCTTCATACGTTTCATTGGAGCACACTACCCGCTTTAAACCGCCTTTTCCTTCATCTTCAATTCTCTGAACATCATCTTCTGCAAACTCTGCCCCCAGACCATCTGCATGCTCCCTGAACTTAAGTCCCAGATCGTATCCCCCAATTCCCGGAAGACCAGGGTAATTATCCACTTCATAGGTAGTCAGCACCTGTCCTCCGCTTACCATCGCCTTCTCAATTATCAAGGTGCTCAGCCTTGCTCTCTGGGCGTAAACAGCTGCTGCTAATCCTGCCGGTCCGGAACCAATTATAATCAAATCATATATATCTGCCATGATCTACCTCTTTCTTGTAAATACTATCTCTATTGACAATATTCTGACCTATTTCCATTTATTATATCATAACCTTCGGCTATGATACCCCTCCTGGGAGGATGCCCACAGTTGGGTTTGGGAATCTGACACACTTGCGTGTGTCCCCAACCAGGGCGATATAATGTTTTACAACATTATATCACAGATAATTCATTAATTACAATTCAAATTCTTACAATTCTTTTATCATTGTGGTAAAATACTGTTGTATTGCCTGTATTTTGAATTAAAAAAGGGTAACAGGCCTATCGACAACAGAGAATCGAGTCATAGGTTCCTGTATGATATGGAACTGTAGGAAGAGAGGGTGTAACATTATGCCGCGTAAAACCGTTCTAGTTACTGGATCCTCCAGGGGAATCGGCAAAGCCATTGCAGTAAAATTTGCTAAAAAGGGATACAATGTTGTTATCAACTGTGTCCACAGAGAAGATCAGCTTCTCCAAACAATGGAAGAAATCCAGTCCTTTCAGGCTCCCTGCCTGTCCTATGTAGGTGACATGGGCAGCCTTACTTGTTGTGAGGAATTGTACCATCAAATCCAGCAGCAATTCGGAGGAGTGGACATTTTAATTAACAATGCCGGTATCTCCTATATCGGCCTTCTCCAAGACATGACCCTGGCTGACTGGGAAAACATGCTCCACACTAACCTGACCTCTGTGTTCAACTGCTGTAAACTGGCTATCCCCCATATGCTTTTACAGAAGCAAGGTAAAATCATCAATATTTCTTCTGTATGGGGCACAGTGGGCGCTTCCTGCGAAGCTGCCTATTCTGCCACCAAAGGAGGAGTCAATGCTTTCACTCGTGCTCTGGCTAAGGAGCTGGCACCCAGCAACATTCAGGTCAATGCAGTGGCCTGCGGTGCCATTGATACAGAAATGAACCAATGGATGGAAAAAGAAGAACTGATTGCACTGACGGATGAAATCCCATCAGGAAGACTTGGGAGGGCTGAGGAGGTGGCAGATCTGGTCTATCATCTGGGATATAAGGAATCTTATCTTACAGGCCAGATTATCGGACTGGATGGGGGGTGGATGTGAGAAGGAGTATTCTCACCAATCAGTAGAAATGAATACGAATTTAAAAGCCCGGCAAACATATACGTTTTCCGGGCTTTCAGACTGTAGACAAAGTCCCGAACATTCGCTGGGGATGCAGCACGAAGAACAAGCCTATAACAGTTGTAACGGCCTTCTTTATATGTGTAAGAATCAATCCGGACTTTTGCCGGAAGACTTTGTATTTGCTTGAAAACTATGGTTCTGCCGAAAAAATGGCACACATGAATTC
>MJGMH2__coassemble_1066_pt1 | contig 20215 bp, 17 predicted proteins | sample MJGMH2__metabat2_low_PE_014 | metagenome-assembled genome bin MJGMH2
GCGAGGCAGCCGAAACTGTCTCGCTAATAAAGTCTAACTTTTAGGGGTCACCTCAGTAAGGTATCTTTTTTGTTATCCCTTCTCTGTTTGAACGGAAGAATTCCCTCTGTAGTCAAGGATTGTATCAAAATATGTTCTGTGTTTTAAGATACTGCGCCGATTACCCACTGTTACAGCCGGCCCCTGTTCCAGAAGAGTCTGGATGATTCTGGAGGCTTCCTCCTGATGCTCCAGACGGGCGTGGCGAATATCCTGAGTCATGAGAGTTACCTTTTCTGAATCAATTCCGGCCATGTCCCTGTGCATATACCTCATACGGCTCCCCAATGCCTTGGAGGGCGAAAGAGCCTGGGCATAAGCGTTTAAAATGTATCCGTCCAGTTCTTTCTGCGTTAAGGGCAGACTTTGGATGGCAGCTCCGGCCTTGGAGAAGATATCAAGGGTGGATGCTATGTCTGGATCGGCAGTGCTCCAAAGGGAAAAGTATCCGGCTGGAATATAGAAATCAGCTCCGCTGTCGTAAGCTCCCCCCTGGTATCGAATGGAGGGTTTTAGATATTTATCCCCACAGGCCAGAAGGAAGGGGAGATAACGGCCCTTGAATCCGATCCCAGAGCTGAAATCCCCCAGAACTCTGATTTCCTGGGAAGGAGCCTCCACGCAGACAGCCAGACGATGGTTCCCGGGAGGAAGGGAATTGGGGAGGGAGGATGGTAAAGGGGTGGAGCGGTCGGTCAGGGGGGTTAGCTGCCTTAGTCTGGAACATCCCTGTTCCTCGATAGAAGACAGCTCTTCCTTTGAGGCAGCGGCCATAAATACAACATGGGGGCTTCTGAGAATCTGGCGGGAGATTCTTTGGAGCGTTTCTCCCAGAATGCTTCCAAAGGTTGGATCCTCCTTTAATCGTTTTAATGTATCTTTTAAAAAATAATAGTTTTCCTGACTGTTTATCATGTTGCGAAATCCGGCCTCCCGGCGAATATAGCCTTCTGCCAGATTGAAGGCCAGGGAGGATGCGTTCTCTGCTTTGGACAGATCATAGTCTGGCAGATATTGTTCCATTGCCTGAATGATGGGAGCGGGGCAGTTGTAATCGCTGTCTCCCATAATGTGGAGAAGGAAGTCCAGCCCAGGGGAAAAATCTTCTGTCAGTCCATACCAGAATACAGTCATCCGGGGCCCCTTGTGAGCGCCTTCCTGTTCTTCCGGATAGAATTCGTCAAAGGTACATTGGTGCAGATATTCCTGTTCCAGGGTTTTCTGCTGCTCCACTGTATAGCTTCCGGTATCCAGCTCTGTGAGAAGCATCTGGTATAGGGGCAGATAAGGCAGATCCTCCTGAGGAATGTGGTTTAAGCAAAAGCACAGCTGATAGCTTCCTACTCCGGTTACGGGAGCTGGTGAAAGGTAGCAGGTGAGAAAATCCTCTTCTTTTTTTTGAAAAGATGGGGGTGCGGGAGGGAGAGGGAGCGCCTCCGGCTTGATGAGGAAATCAGTATTTCCCCAGTCTCCGGAATTCCATTTTTTAAATTTCTGAGTTTCTCTTACCATCGTTTCTTTGCTCTCTTCTGACAGGGAGAGAAAGAGATCCTCCAGATATTGCTGCCGCTCTCCTTCCAGCTTCTCTGCTAACCCAGGCTTGGGAAGGGTCGCCACCAGAGCGCTGACTTTGGGGGTCAGCGCTTTCTCTGCCAGCTTTTTTAAAATGGACTGGCTGTGATCCAGGGAAAAGGTTTGGAAGGCAGATTGGTAGACCTGGAAATAGTCTGTTTTTCCTGTAAGGCTCCAATACCACCCGATTTCCTGGGAAATATTGTATCCCAAGTGGGAGGCTTCTCTGGTAAGGGCATCTGTCAGGCGGCTCTCCTTTAACAGAGCCTGGTATAAAACAGAGGAAATACCATGAGATTTGATTTCCTCCAATCCTTTGTAAATGGAAGATTTTAACAATTCCATCTGGCCGGCATCCCCATTCCTCAGGCGGAATCTCAGAGAAGGAAGCGGGAGGCTCAGATCCAGGTATGCTTCCATCATGTTGTTAAGACCCTGGGCTTTGGCGTGTTTGTGCCAGGGGGAGGCATGGTGATCCAGCAGTCTGGCAAAGAGATCCCAGTAGATTAGCTCCTCCTGTGAGCTGTCAGACAGATCCATGGCATAGTCGATGATAGCATCCTGATCCACAGGTGCTCCTTCATAAGAGGGGCTTTCCCCTATGAAAACTCTGTATCCGGGCGCCGGGCGCCGGGTATGCTCCAGACCCATCTCCGGTTCTGGATTTTTCTCTGAGGAGAAATGCTTTGTGTCCAGAAATTTCAGCATTGTTTCAAGCTCCATATCTCCATATAAAACGACCAAACAGTTAGAATATCTGTAATATCTGTAAAATGCCTCCTTCACCAGCCGGAAATTCAGTTCCTTATAATGAAGGTGGGCTTTTCCTAAAAGATTGGAGGCTTCCATGCCCGGATAAAGAGCTTTGGCTGTAAAGCGGTCAGCGTTTTCCTGTATGTCTGTAAGGTGTCCCCAATCCTCGCTCAGGACCGTTCCCTGAAGGGTCAGGGGGCCTGTAAGAGAATCTAGCTCAAAGCGAATTCCTTCCCGGAGGAAGAAATTCGGCTCTCGCAGAAAATCCGGGGATTCCATGCAGCACAAGGTTACATCCATAAGCTTTATAAGCTGCTCCTGGCTCTGGGTGCACAGAGGGTAGGAGGTGTAAGTGTTATCGGTCACTCCGTTCATAAAGGTGGAGTAGCTTTTGCTGTCCATATCAAAGAAAATATCTCTGCTGGGATATGCTTCACAGGAGGAGAGAACCAGATGCTCCAATATATGGTTAGTATCCGTCTCATCTTTTTGAGGTGTTCGATAGATAAGATTACATCCTAACTCCTGGTCGTCATTTTGTATATACAGAAGCCGGGCTTTGCTTTTCTCATGAACAAATTCTATGGTTTTTGCTCCCAGCATAGGGATGGATCCAAGTTGCGTCACGGTAAAGCCCCATATGGTTTCACCTAAGCTTGGCAGAGCTGCCATGGCGGTTCTCCTTTCATATTTGAAACTCTTTTTATACTATGTCTTTTTTGCTCTCTATCTCAGTTGTGTGAGAGATAGGGACAAAGGAATCAGGCAGATCCAGATGGAGCGAATCCCCAGGTAAGGGGATGACAGAGCAGCTGCACCGACCCCCAAATGATAGAAAAGAAGGGTTTCTCCATAAACCTTTGCTTTTTCCAGGTGTTTTTTATCCTTCTCCAAACGGTATTCACAAAGAGCAGAGATAAACTGTCTTAAATTGTTGGTGGAAAAGATGGTTGAGCACAGGTAGCCCTTTATAGAGCTGAAGGTACACCACTGAAGAGACATAATGAAGCATACAGGATAAAGGGCGATCATCGGGTGAATGTTTTCTGGAAGTAATCCTAAGGCCACGGTGACGATCAGCTCCAGAAGAATGCAGAACAGGGGGAGATTTATGTGATAGAGCCTGGGCAGAATTACGGCTGCCATCATAGGCAGAATGAACAGAAAAAGAGCTGTCAGGCGAAGGAGAAGGCTCCCCAGGTTTCCCTGAGTGAGATCCAGTACTGAGCATATGAGGTTAGCAGTCTGTGCAGAGCCGAAAATACCGCTCCTGTTTATAATGGAATAGGCTCCCATAAAGCCTCCTGTGAGACACAGGCTGTAATGAATATAGAGTTCCCGTTTCTCGTTTGTGTTCAACATAAATACCTCCTTTTAGACCTTTCAAGAAGGAGTATACCATACCTCTCTGTCATAGTATAGATCCAGGGGCATATATAACTAAAAAGAGAGACGCTTCCTCCCTGGTACAGATGAGCCAGGGAGGAAGCGTCTCGATCGGTGGAATCAACCTTCTAAGGTTCTTAGTTAAAATTAAGATCAAGGGAAAAGGTTTTGAAATCCATGGTAGTAAATCCCATGTGTGAATCGTTTTCCTGTAAATCATTTTCATAAAGAAGGGCGATTCGTCCATCCTTCATCTCTGTTAAACAGGAGTAGAGGAAGAGTGATCCTCCATCGTTAACCTTAATACTCTTGTCTTTCTTCCAATCAATAGAGTTATCCTCCTTGTTTAAAAGACCTACAAAAATTTCGCCATTCACTCTGCCCTGAAGGCCGCTGCTGTCAGAGCCTGCCCGGTTGGGGCCGGTAGGGCAGGAAACCAGAATCACATCCTGTCCATTCACCTGTCTGGAATATTTGATGGCGGAGATCTGGGTGTTGGAGCTGGTGTCCAGTCCGGTGTTCACAGGAGCACTCCATTTATTTGACTGGTAATCAATGTAGTAAAGCTTCTTGTTGGGGTTGCGGTAGAAGAAACGAAGTGTTCCATCCTTTAACTCTACTACAGCGCTTTCAGAACTCCAGTCTCCGGAAGGCATAGGGGTGCTTCTCTGCCAGGAGTTCCCTCCATCTTTGGAGTAAATAAAGTTTGTTTTCTGGGACTGAGCTGTATTATTCCAGGTGTAGCATGGGAACACAATGGTTCCATCTGCGGTTACAACTCCCCGTCCGGGTCCTACCAGATAAGCGCGCTCTGAGGTGTTCTTTACATTGACCAGGGAAGGAGCGTTCCATGTTTTCCCTCCATCGTCGGATGTTACCAGGTAGAAGAAGCTGGTACGTGCTACTTTGTAAGGGGAGTCCTTAAAGAACAGGTTGCTGTCCACACCCTCTCCGGTAATGTTAAAGTGCTCATCCACCCGATATCCCTCAACCTTGACCCCTTCTGTTGTGTAAATGCTGTCGCCATCCAGGTAGTAATCGTAAACCGGGACGCCTCCATGGTTTTCCCGATCTTTTTCCAGAAGAAGCTTCCCTTCTTTGTTGAAGCCTGTTTCTGTGCTAGGGGTTACATCCTTATCTCCATTTAGTGCCACTCCGTAGGGATACAGGTCGCACAGCATGTAGACGCGTCTTCCGTCTGTAGCCAGAGATGGATCGATGAAGCAGGTAGATTCTTTGCCGTTGTAAGTATTGCCATTGTCGCCTAAGTAGTTGGCAAAGGTGTAGCTCCAGGTTTTTCCGCCATCAGCAGAGCGGGAAACAAGGGTATCAAAACCTCCTCCATCCATGTTGGAGTTCCAGCGTGCATCTGCTGCAGCAATCATAGTGCCATCATCCAGAGTAATCAGAGCCGGGATACGGAAGGAATCGCTGCCTCCGGTTCCTCTGAGGAAGGGATTTTCCTGGCTGACGCCGTCTGACGGACGTTGGGTATAAATCACTTTGGGGGCAGAATTCGTCCCGTCTGCCTGCCGGGATTCCAGCTGTGAGCCCTCCGGAATAGAAGCTGCAAATGATGTTAAAGCCGGGATTCCTGTAACGGTGAGAGCACAGATAAGCCCTAAGGTTAGGATAGGCGTGGTGTTCATGTTTCGTTTCATAAAAAAATAATCCTCCATGTGCAAAATATTAGTTAAAATATAAAATTTTTATTCTATATTGACCAATGTATTTGATGGTCGTAATGGAATATTACTTTTAAAAGAAAAAATTGTCAATATATTTTGCGAAAAAATATTTTTTTCATAAAAATAACACAAATAAAATAGAGGGGAGGGGGATGTTAAAATATTCCTGAAAAATTTGAGTCGGAACATTGCGTTCATGGGAAAAGTGGTTTATAGTGTTTGTCAGTAAAGATAAGATAAATGATACATACAAGAAAGGGAAGGGAAGCGATGGAGCGGTTAAGAGAGAAATTTCAGCATTTTATGGCAGGAAGATACGGTATGGATGAGTTGGGGAGAATGATTGCCTGTGTGATTTTGGCAGTGATGATCCTGAAGCTGCTTCTTCCCCGGTTTTTGCTTTCCTTTGCGCTGGAGATGCTGGCATTTGCAGGAATTCTGGTGATGTACCTTCGTGCATTTTCCAAAGATATCAGCAGGCGATATCAGGAGAATCAGATGTTTTTAAGGTATAAGAGTAAGATGAAGGGATATTTCCATGAGAGGCAGAACTACCGAATCTTTAAGTGTCCCGGCTGCAGGCAGAGAGTACGCATCCCCAGAGGTCATGGAAGGGTGAGTATTCACTGCCCCAAATGTGGGGAGGACTTTATAAAAAAGAGCTGATGGTATTATACTGATTTTTCCGATAGAAGTCGGATAGAGGTTGCGTATTCTGACGGGGTCATGGAAGTGATTTTCTTAAATTGCCGTGAAAAGTAGTGGATGGAGGTATAGCCCAGCCGGTCAGATATTTGGGTGAAATTCATTTGATTGTCCCGTATCATTTCCTTGGCAGTATCAATCCGCATCATGGAAAAAAACTGGATAACACCCTTTGTTTGGGCGCCTCGGAAGGCTTTTTGGAGCTGGGAGCGTCCTACCAGGTTGTCCTTACAGATGCGGTCGATGGTGAGAGGTTCGCTGATGTGTTCCTCCATATAACGGACGATCCGATTGAAGGTATCGTTGCTCTGCCTGGCATTGGCCGGCAGGATGCGGCTTGTATTTACAGGGAGAGAATAGGAGAAGTGCCGTCTGTACAGATGGATCATAACCTGCTCCAGGTAGTGGCTTATCAGCTGCTCGGATCCAAAGGCAGGGGAGGGTGACAGAAAGTTTAGCTGTTCCTGGTAAGGGTTATCCAGACGCCCGGAAAAGGTGTTTTGGGCCTCAATGATAATCTGAGCTAATAGTCCTTTTTCTGTATCCTGTATATTCATAGTTTGATTTTCAAAGGAATTCATACACTCTGACTGACATTCAAACCCAATGACCACAAGGCTGGGGGAAATCTGACCGTTGGTCAGTACATTGTGGAATTCGTTGGGCTTGTGAAATAGAATGTTCCCTTTTTTGAGAGTGAATCTCCGATCTCCGGCAATCACGTCGATTTCCCCACGATCGACACAGACCAGCTCCCAGAAGTCGTGGCTTTCTCCTGGAAAGGAGAAGTCGCTCATATACTGAAAATAATGAATGGATACTATTTTTTTGATGGAAATGCTGTCTTTTAGAAATACACTCTGATAAGCCATAATTCTACCCCTTCTTTCAATGTTTGTCCTTGCATGATGCTTCCTCCTGGGAGGGTGACTACCGTTTGACCTGGTAGTCTGATATGAGATGTGTGCTGTCTGCTTGGGGCGACATGAGGTCTGACCACATGATATGATGTTTTACAACATTATATCATGTGGTGTCTCTTTGTCAAATAAGATCATGTAAATTCAGTCTTTGCAAGAAATTATTTCCACATAAAGTTCCACATGAGATACAACTGAAAATTTTTGTACAAAAATAACGACAAATAATCCAAAGAATTGAATGTGCATATTTACTATAATATAGGGAGAAAAGCAAGTATAATCAGACAAAAACACAAGTATATAAAATAAAAACAAATAGAAGGAGGAAGTGTTGATGAAGGAAGGCGGGGTATGGGTGCCGGAGGGGGATAGGTTCCCGGTTCTGGTGATTATGGCTGCTGGTATGGGCAGCCGTTACGGTGGTCTAAAGCAGATAGATCCCATGGATGAGTTTGGAAACATTATGATGGATTTCTCCATATTTGATGCAAAGCAGGCTGGATTTACAAAGGTGATCTTTATCATTAAAAGAGCCATGGAGAAAGAGTTTAAAGCTCAGATTGGAGATCGGATCAGCAGGTGGATGGAAGTGGAATATGTGTATCAGGAGCTGGATCTGCTCCCCCCAGGCTTCTTTGTTCCGGAAGGAAGAGTAAAGCCCTGGGGTACAGCCCATGCAGTGCTTTGCTGTAAGCCTCTTATTCGTGGATCCTTTGCAGTGATCAATGCAGACGACTTCTATGGAAAAGAAGCATTTTCCATGATTTACAACCAGTTAACCCAGTCTCAGGATGGGGAAAGGTATCAGTATTCCATGGTAGGGTATCAGTTGTGCAACACCCTTACTGAAAACGGACATGTGGCAAGGGGGGTATGCTCTGTGGACAGCAGTGGTCATCTGGAGGATATCTGTGAGCGCACCAGAATTGAGAGGCATGGAAGTGCTGTAGAATATACGGAGGATGAGGGGGCAAGCTGGAAGCCTTTGCCGGAGGATGGGATTGTGTCCATGAATATGTGGGGCTTTACAGAGAGCATATTGGGAGAGCTGGAAAGCCGGTTCGGTGCTTTTTTGGAGATGAACCTGCCGGTGAATCCGCTTAAATGTGAGTATTTTCTTCCTTTTGTGGTGGATGAGCTGCTGAAGGAGGGGAAGGCGGAGGTGACTGTGAAAACCAGTGTGGATCGCTGGTACGGAGTCACCTACAAGGAGGATAAGGCTATGGTGGCAGATGCCATCCGAGCGATGAAGGATAAGGGACTGTATCCAAACAGACTGTGGGAGGATTGAGGGATGGAAGACAGAGAAGGATGTATCTGGAAGGAGGCCTCAGAGGCATTTGCCACAGAGGGACAGCTGGTAAGCTGTGAGCGTTACGGAAGCGGACATATTAATGATACCTTTAAAATGGTGTGCGGCAGACCCTACATTCTCCAAAGAATGAACAAAGGGATTTTTAAGGATCCGGTGAGTCTTATGAGAAATATTCAAGGGGTCACCACCTTCTTGCGCCGGGAGGTAATAAAGCATGGGGGAGATCCGGAGAGGGAGACGCTGAATCTGGTCAATACCAGGGAGGGAGGATATTTTTATGTAGACAGTAAGGGAGATTACTGGAGGGTGTATCTTTTTATTGAGAATGCCACCTGCTACAATTTGGTGGAGAAGCCTGAGGACTTTTATCAGAGCGGAAAGGCCTTTGGGCGTTTTCAGAGGATGCTGGCGGACTATCCGGCCGGGGAGCTGGCTGAGACGATACCAGAATTTCACAATACACCCAAACGGTTTTGCACCTTTAAGGAGATTGTGGAGCGGGATCCCAAGGGGAGGGCATCTCAGGTACAAAAGGAGATTCAGTTTGTTCTGGACAGAGAGAGGGACATGGGGATTGCCATGGATCTGCTTTCGGAAGGAAGGCTGCCCCTCCGGGTTACACATAATGATACAAAGCTTAACAATATTATGATCGATGATGCAACGGGTCAGGCCATCTGTATTATTGATCTGGATACGGTGATGCCTGGGTTATCTATCTTTGATTTTGGAGATTCCATTCGATTTGGAGCCGGCACAGCGGAAGAGGACGAGGTGGATTTGAGCCGGGTATCTTTATCCCTTCCTCTTTTTGAAGCCTATACCAGAGGGTTTTTAGAGGGATGCGGAGGAAGCCTGACAAAGATGGAGGTGGAAATGCTGCCCCAGGGCGCCCGCCTGATGACGCTGGAATGTGGAATGCGGTTTTTGACTGATTATCTGGAGGGGGATGTGTATTTTAAGACATCCAGGGAGCATCACAACCTGGATCGGTGCAGAACGCAGTTTAAGCTGGTGGAGGATATGGAGAAAAAGTGGGATGAAATGGAGCGGATCCTAAGGGAGCTTGCCAGCTTAAACCATTTCCTGTAGAGCGCTCTTTACACAGATTTTACAAAAACTATACAATACTTTGCTTTCATCTAAAATGAAACTTTTGTATACTCCACCTTGTAACAGATAGAACGAAAATACAAAAGGTCCAAATTGGAGGCAAAGTATTATGAGAATGAATTGGAAGAAGATAATAGCATTTACAGGCTTTACGGTACTGGCAATGGGAGCTGCCACAGGGTGCGCAGGATCTCCAAAGGAATCCTCCCCTTCTGTGTCCCAGGAGGTTTCAGCAGGAGCAGATTTAAGTGGTTCCATCAGCATAGTGGGTTCTACCTCCATGGAGAAGATGGCAAACGCACTGGGCGAGGCATTTATGGAGCGGTATCCAAAGGTAATGGTGGCTTCTGAGTTTGTAGGCTCCGGTGCAGGGATCGAGGCAGTGAGCAGCGGCAGTGCAGATATTGGAAATTCATCCAGAAATTTAAAGGATGAGGAGAAGGCCATGGGAATTGCGGAGAATATTGTGGCTATTGATGGAATTGCAGTGGTAGTTGACCCTGCAAATACAGTGGAAGATTTGACGAAGGCGCAGTTATCAGATATTTACGCAGGTACAATCACCAACTGGAAAGAGGTTGGGGGGAGTGATATGCCTGTGGTAGTGATTGGGCGGGAGGCCGGCTCTGGCACAAGAAGCGCATTTGAGGAGCTGTTAGGTCTTGAAGATGCTTGTGAATACAGCAATGAGCTGGACAGCACAGGAGCAGTGATGGCTAAGGCTGCATCCACTCCAGGCTCCATTGGATATGTATCGTTGGATGTGGTGGATGACAGTGTGAAGGCTTTGAAGCTGGAAGGCGTGGCTCCTTCTGAAGAGGAGATCAAGTCAGGAAGCTACTTTTTAAGCCGTCCCTTTGTTATGGCTACCAAGGGTGAAATCAGCCAGCAGAATGAACTGGTTCAGGCTATGTTCGATTTTATCCACTCTGAGGAGGGAGCCCGGATCCTTCGCTCTGTAGGCCTGATTGCAGTAGAACAGTAGAAAAAGACAGAAAGGAGACTTACCTGCATGGCAACGGATACCTTTTCCATACGTTCCCACCATGGCAGCAAGTCTGCCGTTGAAAAGGCTGCACAGGTTATCTTTACCCTTTGCGGCTTTTTCGCCGTGTTGGCTGTTGCTTCCATCACATTATATATGCTTATCAGCGGTACACCAGCTCTTTTTAAAGTAGGAATAGGGGATATCTTATTCCAGTCAGTATGGCGCCCCACAGCGGCAGAGCCGGGCTTTGGCATCCTGTATGTAATCCTGACCTCCATTGCAGGTACTTTTTTTGCCATTGTAATCGGTGTTCCCATCGGATTGATGACTGCTATTTTTCTGGCAGAGGTCGCTCCTGCAAGACTGAGCAATCTGGTTCGTCCGGCAGTAGAGCTTTTAGCAGGGATTCCTTCTGTTATCTACGGACTTTTGGGAATCTTGATTCTGAATCCTGCTATGTACAAGCTGGAGCTGATTCTCTTTCGCGGCTCCCAGACCCATCAGTTTACAGGGGGAGCCAATCTTCTGTCCGCTGTACTGGTTTTGGCGCTGATGATTCTTCCCACCGTCATTAATATCAGCGAGTCCTCCCTGCGTGCAGTGCCGGTTCACTTAAAGAGTGCGTCTTTGGCATTGGGGGCGACGAAGCTTCAGACGATTTTCAAGGTGATTGTACCTGCCGCCCGATCGGGTATTATCACAGCAGTGGTTCTGGGAACAGGGCGCGCCATAGGCGAGGCCATGGCTATCAGCCTGGTATCGGGAAGCTCTGTCAATCTTCCCCTCCCCTTTTGCTCGGTGCGCTTCCTTACAACAGCACTGGTATCAGAAATGGGGTATGCTTCCGGGCTTCACAGGCAGGTGCTTTTCACCATTGGTCTGGTGCTTTTCGCATTTATTATGTTGATTAATATTAGCCTGACCAGGCTCCTTAAGAAGGGGGAGAAGAAAAATGAAGGGTGAAGTCGTCATTTCCAATCACAGGGGAACCGCAGCTGAAAATAGCATTTACGGAAGGCGTGTGAGACCTTCTGATCTGATTCTCACTGGTATTATATATGGGTGTGCAGGTCTGTCCCTCCTGCTTCTGGTGGGTATTTTGGGCTATACCTTTGTGCGGGGGGTTCCCTATGTTACCTGGTCATTCCTAAGCACCGCATCCAGCGCTACAAAGGGAACCTTCGGCATTTTGGGAAACATGATTAACACCCTTTATATGGTGGTGATCACCTTGCTGATTGCCACTCCTTTGGGAATTGGAGCGGCCGTCTATCTGAATGAGTATGCAAAGCCGGGAAAAGCGGTGCGATTGATTGAATTTACCACAGAAACCCTCTCTGGAATTCCATCAATTATCTTCGGACTTTTTGGAATGGTGTTTTTTGGAAATACATTGGGGCTGGGGTATTCCATCCTGACAGGCGGGCTGACCTTGACTCTTATGATTCTTCCGCTGATTACCAGAACCACCCAGGAAGCTCTTAAGACGGTGCCTGACAGCTACCGCCATGGAGCATTGGGGATTGGGGCTGCCAAATGGTATATGATTCGTACGATCCTTCTGCCCAGTGCTATGCCTGGCATTCTCACTGGGGTGATTCTGGCAATCGGCCGTATCGTAGGTGAGTCGGCAGCTCTTTTATTCACAGCAGGAAGCGGATACTATTTGCCGAAAAATCTGTTCTCCAAGCTATTTGAGTCAGGGGGGACTCTTACGATTCAGCTTTATTTATTTATGCAGAAGGCAAAATATAATGAGGCGTTTGCTGTGGCAGTTGTACTCCTTGTGATTGTTCTTGGGATCAATGGATTTGCCAAGTATCTTTCCTATAAATTAAAGGCAGGAGCCAACCCTTAGAACAGAGGGGGGTGGCTGACCTGGCACTGCACGAAAAAAGAGAGGTAATGAACAGTGGAAATAAAAACGAAGATCTCCTCCAGGAACCTGAATCTATACTATGGAGAAAATCACGCTTTAAAAGATATTAATATGGATTTATATGAAAACAAGATCACAGCTCTTATTGGTCCATCAGGCTGTGGTAAGTCCACCTACCTTAAGACTTTGAACCGGATGAATGATCTGGTGCCAAATGTAAGGATCGAGGGGAGTGTGCTTCTGGACGGTGAGAACATATACGATCCTCAGGTAGATACCACCCTTTTAAGAAAGAAGGTGGGTATGGTTTTCCAGCAGCCGAACCCCTTTCCTATGAGCATTTATGATAATGTGGCCTATGGCCCCAGGATTCATGGTATTAAGAACAAGGCTCAGCTGGATGAGATTGTGGAGCGCAGTTTAAAGGGAGCCGCCTTGTGGGACGAGGTGTCAGATCGTCTGAAAAAGTCTGCCCTGGGACTTTCAGGAGGACAGCAGCAGCGGCTCTGTATCGCCAGAGCCCTGGCGGTGGAACCGGAGATTCTTCTGATGGATGAGCCTACTTCCGCCCTGGATCCCATTTCCACATTGAAGATAGAGGATCTGATGGATGACTTAAAGAGCAGGTATACAGTAGCAATCGTAACCCATAACATGCAGCAGGCTGCCAGAATTGCAGATTACACTGCATTTTTCCTGGTGGGAGAGATGGTAGAATATACTACCACAGATGAGCTGTTTACCATGCCAAAGGATAAACGAACAGAGGATTATATTACAGGCCGTTTTGGTTGAGATATCATAGAAAGGGGTTTAGAATGAGTGCACGTGTTACGTATGAGCATGAGCTGGGAGAGCTGAAGAAGGATTTAAAAGAAATGACCCAAGCCGTGGAATCTGCCATAGAGCAGACCTTTGTGGCTTTTGAAGAGCAGAATTACAGTATGGCAGAGGAGGTGATCAAGGGAGATCGAACGGTCAATGACATGGAGCGGGCTATAGAGGCCAGATGCCTGTCTCTGATTCTGCGCCAGCAGCCGGTAGCCGGAGATCTTCGCCAGGTGTCCACCGCTTTAAAGGTAGTAACCGATTTAGAGAGGATAGGAGATCATGCGTCGGATATTGCAGAGCTGATACTGAGAAGCAAAAGTAAGCATGCCTATCATGTGGTTCAGCATCTTCCTGCTATGGCATCTGCTGCTCAGAAGATGGTTCATGATGCCATAGAAGCCTTCATTGGTCAGGACGTGGAGGCTGCTTTGAAAATTATTCAGAGGGATGACGAGGTGGATTCGCTGTTTAATCAGGTAAAGACGGATGTGGTGGATCTTTTAAAGACCTCCCCGGAACAGGTGGATCAGGGGATCGATCTTCTGATGATAGCCAAATATTTAGAGCGCATTGGTGATCATGCGGTGAACGTATGTGAGTGGACTCAGTTTTCCAAGACCGGGGCTTTGAAAAATGTGAGAATTATATAGTGCAGAGCAGGGCTTCCAGATGTGGGAGCCTTGTTTTTATATGTGCGGGAAAAGCCCGGAGGCTCTACGGGGAATTTTGGGGGAGAGAAGGGAATGATGCAGGTGAAGTGTGAAAAAGAATGATTTTGCTTGTAAATATAAGTGAAAATATAGTAAAATAAGTCAAAACGGAACAGGGGAAACGAAATAAATATGTGATTTATGCGCAATAAATGTGGGATACAAGCAAAATAAGAAGTCAATATTCACCGGAAAAGAAAGGGGGAGATTCCATTGCAGAACAGAGGGTATGTGTTGCTAAGTCTGGAAAAAAGAAGGGAACAATACAACAATTTTTTAACAGATTCTCTCTTAGAGTATGAGAGAATTCATGCTCCGCAAATGAAGGAGTTGTTGGAACGTCAGAGACAAAGATATGAGGAGAGCCTGTGTAAAGCCTTTGATTTGTCAGAGGACTTTCTTCGCTCCAGCTTGTCCTCCCAAAGAAAGGGAAGATTAAAGTATATTCATTTTTCTTATCTTTTAAGCGGAGCGTTGTCAGAAGAACATCTGATAAAATTGGATTTTTACGATCATCGCCATTACCAGGATCCGGAGGAAATAGAGTGCTTCTGGAATTGCAAGGGGCTGTTCCCATGGTATGAGGAGGAATACAGGAATCTGGAGGGGAATTTGAGAAAAGAAATTCCACGCATAAAATCTGGAGAGCTTTCACGCCTTAGGGTTGCTCTGACCTCCTGGGATTATCTGATGCTGAAGCCCATATTAATGGAGCTGGTAAAAGGGGAGACGTTTTTGCAGAGGATTTGTCCTTATTGTGGTTCCACCGCTTACATTTTGTATGGAGGGTACTTAGATATGCCGGAAGTTTTGTGGGAAATGAAAGAAGGAAGTAAATAACAAATATCAGAGGAGGGATCACATGAGATACTATCTTCTTCAAAAGCCGGATTGGTTTACAGGGGGAATTGATATCATCCGGCTTCATCAAAGGTTGGATTACAGATGGTTCTCTCAGGAACAAATGCATCGTCTGCCGTCAATGACTACCCTCTGGATACGCCATAAAGAGGAGACGGAATATTCGGCGATTCTATTAGAACCCTTGCCATTATTGAATGACACAGCTTGGTCAGTCCTACAGCTTTTTATGAAAAAGCCTCCTCATATGCATCTTATTCTTAGAGATGAAAAGACCAGAGATATCTTTCATTATTTTTGTCCGGACTTGCGCAGGATAAAGGGGAGGGTGGATCTGTCTGGGAAAACAGGTGATAGGGAGGAGGCAAGGTGTTATTTAGAAGATGCCTTGCCAGAAGGCTTACCCATTATGTACCTGAAGGATGGAGACAGAATTCAGGTGGTAATGGGAGTGGATATGTTGGAAAGTCTGATGAGAAGGGGACTTTGTGATATTAAATTGATACCGATTGTGATAATGGAGGGTGAAAAGGATGGAAGATACGAAGGATAAAACGAGAGAAGAAGAAAAGGATCAGGAGATACCAGAGAAGCCCAAAACACCACAGGATATTATGCAGGAGATTCACTCTGTACTATATCCGGAACAGGAGCTGGACGAGAAAGAAGGGGCAGGCGAGGTGTTAGACTTGCGGGGAGGAGCCTATGATTATCTCAAACAGCAATATGGAGACCGTGAGGACTGGAAGCAATTTGAAACGTTGTATCAGGAACAGTTAGGAGCTCAGTGGGCTTCCACCCCTCCTGCTCTTCAGGAAAGATTAAGGGAAAAGCAGGAATTGCTGGATCTTAGAATGGAGCTGGAGGGGGTGGAAGGCGAGATCGATTTGGAGCAGATTCCAGAAGTGGTAGAAGCAACACGAAGAGAAGAAAAACGTTTTTTAGAGCGGATGAATTCAGGAATTGCTGCCATCAATGCATTTGATCAATATAGGATTTCCTGTTTAAAGGGGAATGATGCAAAGAAATCCAGAGAATTAGCTGCTGCCGAGCAATGGAAAAAGGAACAAAACCTGGAGAATGAGCGTTTGATTGCAAGACGTTTAAAGGAGGCACAGGAGAAGGAGCCGGAGTATCTTGTAAGAGGAGCACCTATTATATGTAATTGCGGAACGCATTCCCGACATCTGGATATGATGGAGTCTCACGGTGTGTATGTAAACCAAAAGGCAGTTGCCTTTGAGGATGATTATAAAGAAGCCAATATTTCTTATTTTGGGCATTGCCATTCTCCCTGCTGTGATTTAAAAGAGACGATCAGTCTGAGTATGCAGACGAATGTAAGTGCAGATGGAAGAAATTTGACAGAGTCAGACGGAAGGGTTTTAGTGGATATAAAATGTGTTCCGGAGTTTAATGGGCCTTGGGAAAATCCGTATGAGGGCACGAAGATTTCAGAAAATGGAAGGGAAGGAGGTGTCTATAAAAGGGCAGTTACAACGGCCTCCTATCTTGTGTGCAGACAGGGTGGGATCGTGTATCCTTTGACCAGTGGGCAGTATGATGAGTCCTACTATCAGGCTCCCTTTAAGGAGTATCCGTTTGATGATATAGGTTCAGATGTATTTTTTGCATGGTGTGAAAAGAATAAGATATGCCCATATATACCTGGAACGGAAGATTATTATACCTGGAACCGGGATAAAATTGATGGAGCAAAAAAATGGGGAGAGGATCTTAAAGCTCAGCATGAGAAGTGGTGTGAGGACGCTAGAGCAGGACGCATCTCCGGATTATCCCAGTATTCTGCTAATTATGCTGCACAGAGTCCCTATCTTATGTCAATGGGGGCGAATAAAAAAGAGATTAAACGACTTTATGAGACATGCTTAAACGATGCCTATCAGCAGGGGTTAGATCAAATGCCAAAGAAAGAGACGGATCGAATTAAGGGAATGGTAGAGGAATATTTAGACTCAGGACTTCTTGAGGAGAAAGAGAAGGAAGAGATTAGAGAACGGTATTCCGGTTTGCGATTGAAGTATGGTGATAATGGATTGAAGCACAAAGAGGGATATACCTATCAGGATCAGGCATTATATGATGAAACATTAGGTGAGCTGGAGGCTCTTGGAAAACAGAGAGTTGAAATAGAACGACGGCCGGATTCGTCCTATAACGGATATGAAAATAGGAGCAAGACGGCTACGGTTCGTAAAAGTGCAGAGGATCTGTACCGTGAATTTATGAGAGAAGTATCTACCTATGGGCCGGGATATTCCAGGCTTACGCCGGAACAGAAAGCTGCAGCGGAGAAAATTCATCAAACATATTATGAGGCAATCGGGGTGGAACAATATCCTGATTTAGAGGAGGCCATGGATACCTTTGATGATTCAACAAGGAGGAAATAAAAATGTCTCTTACAGAGAAGGAAATAGTAGAAAAGCGGCAGGAGGGAATTGCAAAGAAACATCGCAGTATTTATGACAGTCATGTGTTCATTGACCGGGAGTACCTGGAATTTGCCATGGAGGACATCTATCCTCCCGTGGTAAGGATTATGCTGCCGACTTCATTTATAGATATGCCAGAGCTGATTGCAAGACAAAAGTATCCATCAGAGTATCGCCCGACAGTGATTAAGACCAGCCATGATCTGGCAGTCAACTTTGCTTTTCAGTATTTCCACCAGAAGGTAAAAGAGGAGGAGGTTGTCCCTGCTGCCAGATACTATTACAGTGTGCTGCAAAAATGCCACCCCGGATATAGCTATTTAGAATGTAGTGAACATTACCGAGATCCGGAGGGAAGCCACGTTCTGGCCTGGTATGCCTACAACAATCCTACACTTACAGATGTGATAGGTAATATCCACGCATTTACAACGGTAGAGGGACGGTTGCTGCAATGTATATTCAATGGGCCGGAGGATCAGGTAGAGCATTGGAAGCCTTATGTGCTTCAGGTATTCGATTCCATCTGTTCCGGGCGCACACGATAGGAGGAAGGTGTATGATTGCTGAACGAATCAAAGTGACACCATTTCAGATAGAAGGAATTATGAAATGTGAGATAGTCAAAAAAGGAAACCAACATGGAAGGGCTTTTGTGAAAGGATACATACCATCAGGAGAAGAACAAGACTATCTGGAACTTGCTGCCCGGAGAGTGACCGTGCAGATTCAAGGGGTAGATGAGGACGGAACCAGTACAGTTCTCTTTTCCGGAATGGTAGAGAGCTGCCAGATAAAGAACCATAATCACGTTCTGGTGATGGAGCTTTCCTTGGTTTCTCATACCAGTCTTATGGATATGAAACCGCAGATTCGAGGGTTCCAGATACCAGGTATGCCTTACAAGGAGGTGTTTGATACAATCGTTGGAGGTTACCTGGGAGGGGGATGTATTCTGTCAGTAGAAAAGGAGGCTGTGACAGAGGAGCCATTGGTTCAATATAACGAAAGTGACTGGGAATTTTTTAAGCGTTTGGCCAGCCATTTAAATACAGTGGTTATCCCCAGCTATCAGACCGATGGAGTAAAGTGCTACATTGGACTGCCCAACTGGCCGGGGGTAACAAAGGTGAATCCGGTCTCCTATACTATCTGTAAGATGGTGGGGGAATCTCTTTATAAGGAGCAAAATGGTATACCAGGTCTGATAAAGGATGGTGAATTATGCTATGAGATTGAGGAATTAAAGGTTCTGGATATAGGGGAGAAGGTAGAGTTTCAGGGACGTTTATACCAGGTGGTTGAGAGTAAGAGTTATCTGGATGGTCATCAACTGTGGAACACCTACCTGATTCAGACAGGAGTAGAAATGCAGGTGCCCAGGATGTATAATGAGAGGATGGTGGGGGCATCCCTGGACGGAGTCGTGTCAGAAGTAAACGGAGCCAGGGTAAGGGTAAAGCTGAGAGCAGATGCAGTAGAAGGAAAGGGAAAATGGTTTGCATTTTCCACCGTCTATTCCTCTCCAGGTGGAAGTGGATGGTATTGTATGCCGGAAGTAGGGGATGAGATACGGCTCTATTTTCCAACTGTAAAGGAAAAGCATGGGTATGTTATCAGCGCAGTTCACTTAGCAGAGTCAGGAGGAGGAGTGGGTAAAAATGGAAACTCCAGAATTAAAATGGCAGGTGGAAGGGAAGTAGGAGGCCGAAGCGATCCCAGCTATAAAGTAATCCAGACAAAATCCAATAAGATCGTGCTGCTGAATGACACGCAGATTTTTCTGAGCAACAATAATGGGATGAGTATTCTGCTGGATGATCATGAGGGGATTACCATCACCAGCGGAGGGAATGTGAACCTTCGATCCGGGGGGAAGGTGGAGCTTGCCAGCCCGGAGGGGATTGAGGTGACAGGTTCAGAAGAGGTTACATTAATGCAAGGAAAGGGCAGTATTACCTTGTCTGACTCCAAGATTCTCTTTGATGGAGCAGAAACAAAAATACAGTAAAGGGGGAGAAAGAAATGGGCAAACTCGGTACAGGAGACCTGAGAATCGAAGGGTTAAAAGGAATTAAAACCATCCTGGAGTTCGAGATGGAAGAAGCACCAGGCGACCACTCCCATGCCAAGGTGACCGGCTACCTTTCTGCTCCCCTGGAAGAGGAGGAGGCAGAAGCCCGGGAACCCCTTCATCACCGGCTCGTAAAGGTGATGGTATCAGGGGAATCCCCTCCTCTCTATTCCGGGATGATCCACAAGCTCTCCTCCTGGGAGGAAGGCGGCTTACAAACGTTCTCTCTGGAACTAATCTCCGGAACCATTCAACTGGATTTGGTGAAAAAAGACCATTCCTACCAGCAGGTAGAAATGAGCTATGGAGACCTGATCCGCCAAGTGGCAGCCCAGGGAGGCGGCCAGGTAATCTGCCCCCCGGAACTGGATTCCCTTCCCCTGGCCGTCCCTCGGATTCAATATCAGGAGACAGACTGGCAGTTCTTAAAGCGTCTGGCCAGCCATCAGAAGCTGTCCCTCTATCCGGAATCTGTTTACGGTGGTGCAAGGCTCTATGTGGGAGTACCCAGATCCTCAGGGGAGCTCATCGAGTTTGACTGCTCAGAGTATACAGCCATACAGGACAAGCGTTACTTTGAGCTTGGAGGGGAGGAATGTGGGTACAGCAGAGATGTATTTCTAAGCTATGAGGTAGAGAGCCGGGAGAATTACCGCTGTGGGGAGAAAACCATCTTTCAGGAGCGGGAGCTGACCATCTGTAAGAGGGAATGTAAAAGCAGAAAGGGAGAGCTGGTGTTTACCTACCGTTTGGCCGGACCGGAATGGGCAGGCCAGCGGTGGCTCAGCAATGAGAAGATGACCGGTCTTTCCCTTCTGGGAACGGTGGTAAGGAGAGAAGGGGAGGATCTACGTTTAAAACTGGACATTGATAAGAACCACCCGGATCAGAATGGGGAGAATGGATATCCCTTCCCCTGGCG
>MJGMH2__coassemble_1121_pt1 | contig 17246 bp, 14 predicted proteins | sample MJGMH2__metabat2_low_PE_014 | metagenome-assembled genome bin MJGMH2
ATGTGGAACCGATTCATGTTCTTTTCGATTCCACGATATACAACCTTCGCATATCTCATCTGTTTTTTGACGATAAGAAATGCGTGTTCTGCTTTACAACGAACCGCTGACTTGTCGTGCTCCATCTTTTTGTCCCGGTTAATACCTTTGAAATCATCAGCAGTTTTCAAGCTGGCTCGATTCCTTCATCGGACAAATTGAACCGGAGCTGCATAAGATACATCCGGAGCATTGTTTCAATTCCAACAGGCTTGCGGCCACGTTGATTGTTGAAATAGTATGGGCGGATCATTTCCACCCGGTAAGACCATGGAATTATTTCATCCATAGCATCGAGAAATTTTTCTCGTTTCGTTTTCTTTTTTCGATTGGAATATTCCATATCCGCAAGTGTCATTTGATTCATGGGCATACAACCTTTCAATTGATAATTATATTTTATCATAAATCAGTTGGAAATGCTTGAATGAATCAGCGTTTCCCTTGACATAATATAGAACTAACTACTTTATCGCAAATAATTATCGCGAATCTCTTGAGCATTCATCACGATTGACGGAATCTCGTCCATACTTGAATTTAGAAATGGCAAATAAAATAAAGGAATCAAGGGTTTTTCATCTTTATTTTTTGATAAAGACAGATATGAACCGGTAACTTCATCATTTTCCCCCTCCATTATTGTCCAAAATGGGTCCCCAACGCATTGGCTGCTTGGTAAAAAACCTTTTTTATACTCGCTGCTAATATCTCACTAATGGTTGGCAGATCTGTTGATTGTAATAATTTAATTCCATTTGCATCAGCAACTTTTTGAGAGCCATCTTGATATCCACATTTGGAAATCATTAATCCTATCATGTTACCCATTCCAACATCATGGATTTTGTATACAAAGTCTCTGACTTCTTTGACAGATACAGGTCTGCTCCACTCTTTGCATTCTATAGCAACCCTACATTCAACATTTAAATGTATAAACTGATAATACACGTCGAACTCATTTGTCGCACCGCTCTGTCCTTTAATGGTTACATTTGTTTAAATAACTGTTTTTTCATAATCGTTTAGATTCAATAACCGTGAATAAACATATTCTACATATCCTTCCAAGTTCTTTCCAGTCTTTGTCATACTTTTTACTCCTTCCAACTAATATATGCCTTACACTTTCTGCAACAGGCATACAACCTCGCAATGCCCGGTCCACCCAAACATATCGCAGCACCGAACCATCTTTACCTCATACCCTCCATCCGCCAGATACCTCAAATCCCTGGCCAGTGTAGCTGAGTCACAACTCACGTAAACCACCCGTTCAGGCTTCATTTTAAGTATGGTATTCAGGCATGCCTCATCGCACCCCTTTCTGGGGGGATCCACCACAATCACATCTGCATAGGCCTGATGCTCCTCATACTCTCTGGGCAGCACCTCCTCTGCCTTTCCTACGAAAAACTCCACATTCTCAATCCCATTGATCTCCCCGTTCACCTTGGCATCCCGGATAGCCTCCGGTACAAGCTCCACTCCGTAAACCATTTTAGCCCTTTTAGCCAGAAACAGGGAGATGGTTCCTATTCCACAATACAGATCCCACACTACCTCTCTCCCTGTAAGCCCTGCAAATTCCAAAGCAGTCTCGTACAGCTTCCTGGTCTGCCGAGGATTCACCTGATAAAATGACAGCGGTGATATCCGGTACTTCACATCTCCAATATAATCTGTAATATACCCTGGACCATAGAGATTTACAATGGTCTTTCCCATAATCACATTGGTCTTCTCCTGATTCACACTGTAGGAAATGCTGGTCATCCCTTTCACCTTCCGAAGCATCTCTGACAGCTTCTCTCCCTGTGGCAGCTTCCCCCCATTAATGACCAGACAGACCATGATCTCGCCAGTGGTAAACCCCTTCCGAATCAGGGCATGTCTCACCAGACCCCTGTGTCCCTTTTCATCATAGGGACAAATCCCATTCTCTTTCATAAATTTCTTGATAACTTCCAATATCTCCCTGTTTTCCTCCACACCCAGAAGGCAGTCCTCTGTTTCTATAATATCGTGGGTGCGTCCTGCATAAAAGCCGGAAATTATCTCTCCCTCTTTATTCGTCCCAAAGGGGAACTGCGCCTTATTCCTGTATCTCCAGGGATAATCCATCCCTATAATGGGCAGCATAGGAAGCTCCTCTTTCGAGAAGCTTCCTATGCGCATAAGATGATTCAGAACCTTCCTCTCCTTAAACTCCAGCTGCGCCTCATAGCTCATCGCCTGGAGCTGACATCCGCCGCACTGTCTGGCCACCGGACATAAAGGCTCCACCCGCTCCCCGGCAGGCTCCAATACCTCTATCAACCGGGCAAATCCATATGTCTTTTTCATCTTCATAGCCTTCGCCCGAACCACGTCCCCAATCACCGTATCTTTTATAAACCAGATATATCCATCCACTCTGCCTACTCCGGCTCCCTCTTCATTGATATCCTCTATGGTGATCACAAATTCCTGATTTTTCTCCATATCTCTGCTTTACTCCTTACAAAATGACAGGAAACGAGCCGGAAACCACACCTTATCTGCTTCTAAGGGAAGTCACCGGCCCGTACCATTCCATCCAGCCGTTCCATTGGTAATTTTTTATATATCAGCTACAGGCTGCACCTTCCAATTACTCTGAGGTCTTTCTGATATTTGTTTCCAGCAGCCGATTATATCCCAGCCACCCTCTGTTCTCTCCACCAGACTGTAATGCTTCTATCATAGTCTCCATTCTGGCATCGGTACTGTCTGCAAAATTCAGAGCCAACGCCTCCAGCAATGCCGGCTTTTTGGGGGATCCGTACTCCAGCTCCCCATGATGAGAAACGATACAATGCTTAAGCTCCGAAGCCAGTCCCGCTGGAAAGTCCTTAATTGCGCGGATTGCGCTGCCTATCATCTCCGTTCCAATTATAATATGTCCTAACAGCTGCCCATCATCTGTATAGTCATTCTCCGGAAACTGAGACAGCTCTTTCACCTTTCCAATATCGTGAAACATAGCTGCTGTTAACAGCAAATCCCGATTAATCTGAGGATAAAACCCTGCATAATAATCACACATCTTCGTAACACTCAAGGTGTGTTCCAGAAGCCCTCCCACAAATCCATGATGAACACTCTTGGCAGCTGAGTGGAACTGAAATGTCTTAGCAAAGGAGGGGCTCTCTACAAAGTACAGAGACAGCAGCTTATTAAGGTAAGGATTCTTAATGCTGTCCACAAACCCCAGCAGCTCCTTGTACATCTCATCAATATCTTTCTTGGATACCGGAAGGTAATCTGTCTCCCTGTATTCTCCCTCCTGGGCCTTTCGGATGCGGCGTATATTCAACTGGTAGGAGCTCTGAAACAGAGTCACATCTGCCTCTACATAAACGTAATCCATGGTTTCAAACTCCCCTATTCCCGGAGAACCCAAATCCCAGATTTTAGAATCAATGACCCCTGTCTTATCCTGAATCACCAGATTGCCATACTCCTTTCCACTCTTAGTCAGTGCAATCTGTTTGTTCTTACACAGGTATACATCTGCCACATGCATACCTTCCCTGAAGGTGTCAATATATTTCATTCTCTATTTTCCTCATCTTTCTATAAGCTATAAGCCCCAAACCGCCCGCCATCCAACCTCCGGGCTCCCATTGAGAAGTACACAGGTATTCACGCTATCTGGATCCGATTGTTATCTGAAACTCTATTTCCGTATACCTGTCTTTTCCACTTCGCAGTACAGCCACCTTAATTTTATCTCCCGGATGAAAAGACTCCACCTGATTCTGAAAATCCTTCATATTTACCACCTTTGAACCGTTCATCCAGGTAATCACGTCTCCAGACTGTATCCCTGCATTGTAGGCCGGGCCATCATTCACTGCAGAAATCACATAGATTCCATCTGGTATCCCCTTCTCCTCCATCGCCTGGCTGACCTCCTGACCACGGATCCCAAAGTAAGGCACTCCGTTGCCGTTACTCATCTTTTCCAGCATTCCTTTGTAGTCTGAGACAGCCATCACCTTGGTCAAATCGCTTGTACTGCTCTCATCATACTCATCTGTCGTCCATCCGATCAACTCCCCCTGAGTGTTCAGGATGAATGTTCCTGCTACCGAATCTCCCACTGCATCTGTATAAAAAACTCTGGTAGTACCATCTACTGTCTGTACATTCCTCACCACACAGGAAACACTGCCATAGTCACTGGAATGGACAATACCGGCAGGAGCGCCTACCGCTACCACAATATCTCCCTGCTTCACACCGTAAGAATTCCCAAGGGATATGGCTTCTACCTTCTTAAACTGATCGTTATCCATCTGAGAAGCATCCACACTTACAACTGCCAGATCCATAACCGAATCGCTCTGCTTCACTGTGCCAGGCAGCACCATTCCACTGGAAAATGCCACTTCAATGGTATCAGCAGACTCCACCGCTTTATCTGGTGCCAATATTAAAATTTCTGAGCGGGCGCTGGCAATCACCACGCCGGAAAACTGTCCCGATGTTTCTATGGGATTATCAAACCAGTCCTTCTCGTGCTGTATGGAATGAACCACCACCAGTCCCTTATCCGCCTCTTCTGCAACATTTCTCAAATTCCCATAAAGCTTATTTAAATCGTTCATTGAATACTGGTACTTCTCAATCTCTGCGCGAACCATCTCATCCACAGGTCTTGTCTCCTCCCCAGTCTCAGAAGCTGCTGTCTCAGAAGCAGAAGGCTCCGGCTCGTCCTTTGGAATGGTAATCTGGCTGAGCTCTGACCTGGTTTCCTGCCCCATCAGCCTCTCAGCTATGGGTTTGCTAAGCACAAAGCAAATTGCTGACAGTATACCAAACAGCACAGCACAAACAACCGTGAGAAGAATCCTCCGCACTTCCTGCCTTTTGGTCATGGGAGGGCGAAGGATTTTCTCATTAATAAAAGGATGTGCCTTATCCTGCTCCCCCTGCTCCTTGTTTTTATCTTTATGCTGATCTGCACCTTTATCCCACATTGGATTCCTCCTTGCGAAGAGCTTTACACCCTATTATACGTTTCTTCCCTGTAATATGCAAGATTTTAAATATGAAAAGATGGGAAAAAAGATAGCAAATATGATTTTTTGTGTTATAATTTAGATACCGGACACAGAGCATTCTTACTACAAACAACAGGGGAATCACATGAATCAAAAAGCGTTAAAAACATTAGAATTTGATAAGATAATCGCAAGTCTCACTGAATATGCCTCCTCCTCCTTAGGAAAAGAGCGGTGCAGCAAGCTGGCACCCTCCTCTTCTCTGGAGGAGATCCGCACATGGCAGGCTCATACCACCCATGCAGTTACAAGAATCCGCCTGAAGGGATCTGTTTCCTTCTCCGGAGTAAGGGATATTGGAGACTCTCTAAAGCGCCTGGATGTGGGCAGCTCCCTAAGTATACCGGAGCTTCTCTCCATTTCCTCTCTCCTCACCGCCGCATCCAGAGCCAAGGCCTATGGCCGCCATGAAGGAGCAGACGGAGAAGCGCCTGACGACGAATTTGACTCCTTAGAGCCCCTTTTTGCAGGTCTGGAGCCATTGACTCCCCTGAATAACCAGATCAAACGATGCATACTCTCTGAAGATCAGATAGCAGATGATGCAAGTCCCGGCCTCTCCCACGTAAGGCGTTCCATGAAGCAGATCGCTGACCGGATCCATTCCCAGTTAAATGCTGCTTTGAACTCCAACCGCTCCTATCTTCAGGACGCAGTAATTACCATGAGGGACGGACGGTACTGCCTTCCCGTAAAGGCAGAATATAAAAATCAGGTTTCAGGTATGGTTCATGACCAGTCTGCCACTGGTTCAACTCTGTTTATAGAACCCATGGCAATTATCAAGCTGAACAATGATCTCCGGGAGCTGGAAATTCAGGAGCAAAAGGAAATCGAAGCAGTTCTGGCTGCCTTAAGCAATGAAGCCGCCCCTCACACAGAAGCTTTGAATCTGAATATGGAGCTTTTATCCCAGCTGGACTTTATCTTTGCCAAGGCCGGCCTGTCGCGCCGCCACAAGTGCAGCGCCCCCGTCTTTAATAATAAAGGGTACATCCATATCAAGGATGGACGCCACCCTCTGTTAAATCCTCAGTCTGTGGTTCCCATCAACCTCTGGATGGGAAAAGAGTTCGATCTTCTTATTGTCACCGGTCCTAACACAGGAGGAAAGACTGTTTCACTAAAGACCGTTGGCCTCTTTACCCTTATGGGGCAGGCAGGCCTTCACATACCTGCCTGGGAAGGCTCTGAGCTGGCTGTGTTTGATGAGGTCTTTGCAGACATCGGCGATGAGCAGAGCATTGAGCAAAGCCTAAGTACCTTCTCTGCCCATATGACTAACATTGTAAACATTCTGGGGGAAGCTGACTCCCACTCCTTATGCCTCTTCGATGAGCTGGGAGCAGGTACAGATCCAACCGAAGGAGCCGCACTGGCCATTTCCATTCTGTCCTTCCTCCACAATATGAAGTGCCGCACCATGGCTACCACCCACTACAGCGAACTGAAGGTCTTTGCCCTCACTGCCCCTGGCGTGGAAAATGCCTCCTGCGAATTTGATGTAAACACCCTTCAGCCTACCTACCGCCTGCTCATCGGTGTTCCCGGCAAAAGCAATGCATTTGCAATCTCCAGAAAGCTTGGACTGCCAGACTATATCATTGATGATGCAAAAACCCATCTGGAAGCCAAGGATGAGTCCTTTGAGGATCTCCTCTCCAGTTTGGAATCCAGCCGAATTACCATCGAAAAAGAACAGGCGGAAATCAACGCCTACAGGGAAGAGATTACTCAGCTGAGGGCCCGGCTCACCCAGAAGGAAGAGCGGCTGGAAGAACGCAGGGATAAAGTGTTAAAGAACGCTGCTGAGGAAGCCAGACAAATTCTCAGGGAAGCCAAGGAAACAGCCGATCAGACCATCAAGCAGATCAATAAGCTGGCGTCCAGCTCCGGTATCAATAAAGAGCTGGAGGCAGAACGATCCAAATTGCGGGAGCAGCTTAAAAAGGCTGACAGTAAGCTGTCAGTCAAAGCCAAGGGGCCAAGCCAGCCGATCTCCCCAAAAAAGCTGAAGGTGGGAGACGGCGTAAAGGTGCTGTCTATGAACTTAAAAGGCACCGTCAGCACCCTTCCCAATGCCAAGGGGGATCTCTATGTTCAGATGGGAATCCTTCGCTCCCTGGTAAATATAAAGGATCTGGAACTGTTGAATGAAAAGGATATCAGCGCAAGCTTTGGGGATGGCTCTTCTGCCAGCTACGGCGGCAGGTCTCAAAACCGAGGCAAGGGTAGCGCAAGCAGCCAGATCAAGCTGTCTAAGTCCGCCTCCATTTCCACCGAAGTGAATCTCATCGGAATGACAGTGGACGAGGCAGTCCCCATCATGGAAAAGTACCTGGACGATGCCTACCTGGCTCACTTAAACAACGTGAGGGTGGTTCACGGCAGGGGCACCGGCGCCCTTAAAAACGCCTGCCACAAACGGCTTCGCCAGCTCACATACGTCAAGAGTTTTCGTTTGGGAGAGTTCGGAGAAGGAGACAGCGGTGTGACTGTTGTGACATTTAAATAGACCTTTCTTTCAGGAGCTGCGCTACCAAGATGAAATTACGTCCTACACCCTGCCTGAGGGATCCGGACAGGGTCTCTCAGAGCTTATAACAAGGAGGATATATATGGCAGAAAAACAGAAGGTTTTAATTGTAGATGACGATGCAAATATCGCAGAATTGATCTCACTCTACCTGATGAAGGAATGTTATGAAACCATGATTGTGGGAGATGGAGAGGAGGCTCTGCGGGTATTTTCAGAGTTTAAGCCGAATCTGGTTCTCCTGGATTTAATGCTTCCAGGCATAGACGGATACCAGGTTTGCCGGGAGCTTCGCACCAATTCCCAGGTACCTGTCATTATGCTGTCAGCTAAGGGAGAAATTTTTGACAAGGTTCTGGGGCTGGAGCTGGGAGCAGATGACTATATGATCAAGCCCTTCGACTCCAAGGAGCTGGTTGCCAGAGTGAAGGCGGTGCTTCGCCGTTATCAGGCTGCCCCTTCTCCCTCCCCCTCCTCCCAGCATCAGGGCGAGTACGTGGAGTACCCGGATCTGACTGTAAATCTTACCAATTATTCCGTTATCTATATGGGGCACTCCGTGGAAATGCCTCCAAAGGAGCTGGAGCTTCTGTACTTCTTAGCTGCCTCCCCCAATCAGGTGTTTACAAGGGAACAGCTTTTGGATCACATCTGGGGCTATGAATATATTGGAGATACCCGAACAGTGGACGTACATATCAAACGCCTGAGAGAAAAAATCAAGGACCACAGCAGTTGGGCCATCAGTACCGTATGGGGAATTGGCTACAAATTTGAAGTGAAGAGGTAAAGCCATGACCCGTTTCCTGTATTCCAAATTCATACTGGGATATCTGATCTTTGGTTTGCTTGGCTTTCTCACAGTAGCTACCTTTTCTTCCAAAATGATCAGCAGCTACCTGATCCAGTACAAAGCCGATACACTCTATGATGAAGCCAACGCTATCGCTGCCTCTTGCAGCTCCATGTACCAGGGGCAGCGGATGAATTCTGATGAAATTACCACGCAGATAAAGGCTCTGTCCAAGTATATCCGGGCAGAAATATGGGTGGTAGACCGCCAGGGCTCTATCATTATGGACAGTACCAATGGAACCAGGCTCCACAATCATATTTCCAATTTCGACCCTGCTGCCGCCGGGAACCGCTCCTACTCCATCGGCCGGTATTACAGCCTCTTTGACCAGGATATGCTAAGCGTATCAGCTCCCATTACAGGCAATTACAATACCTACGGTTATGTTCTGATTCACATGCCTGTAAGCCAAATCACTCAGACCCAGTATGACATTTTAAACATACTGTATCTGTCAGCTGCTATCCTTTTTGGCCTATCCCTTATCATCTTGCTGGTATTTACTCAAACGGTGTATCTGCCCCTGCGCAAGATCACCGTGGGAGCCAACGAGTACGCAGCCGGAAATCTGGATTACCGCATTCAGGTAAAAACCCTCGATGAGATGGGCTATCTGTCTGACACCCTGAATTACATGTCCCACGAGCTGAACAAGATGGAAAGCTATCAGAAAAACTTCATCGCTAATGTATCCCATGATTTTCGCTCTCCCCTTACCTCCATCAAAGGGTACCTGGAAGCGATTCTGGATGGCACCATCCCTCCGGATCTGTACGAAAAATACCTCTCCCGAGTGATTTCTGAAACAGATCGTCTCCACAAGCTGACTGAGAGCATGCTCACCCTGAACTCCCTGGATGCCAAGGGATACCTCTCCCGCTCCAACTTTGATATCAACCTTATTATTAAGGATACAGCTGCCTCCTTTGAGGGAACCTGCGATGCAAAGCATATCCGATTTGAGCTTACCTTCTCAGACAGTGTACAGATGGTATACGCAGATCTGGGGAAAATTCAACAGGTCATGTACAATCTCATAGACAATGCCATCAAATTCAGCCACCAGGACTCCACTATCTATATACAGGCTTCCGGACAATATGAAAAGATATTTGTCTCTGTAAAGGATACAGGGATTGGCATTCCCAAGGACAGCCTAAAAAAGATTTGGGAACGCTTTTACAAGACAGACCTGTCCAGAGGCAAGGACAAAAAAGGGACCGGATTAGGACTTTCCATTGTAAAGGAAATCATCCAGTCTCATGGGGAAAATATTGATGTTATCAGCACAGAAGACGTTGGAACGGAATTTATCTTCACCCTCCCCCGATCCACTGCCTTTTAGCACAAGAGCAAAGGAATTGCACATTTTGTATGTTCAGAAAGGACTGATCTCATGATTTCACTGAAAAAAACAGGATACACACTGCTATGTTCCGCACTCCTCTCATCTGCCATGGCTTTGAGCGTAATGGCAGCTTCCAGAGAAAAGATTGGAACCATCAACCTGAATTTTGATACGGATATTCGTGCCGGAGGCAGCGGTGGAGAAGTATCTGTCACAGCCTCTGGGAAGAATCAAGATTCTTACTATATTGATTCTGTTGAAGTTATCAATGATATGGGAGAAAATTGGACTCACTCCAACCCACCGGAGGTAGAAATCCTCCTGGAGGCGGAGGATGAGAAAGAGTTCTATTTTGACAACCAGACCTCCAAAAACTTCAAACTGAATCTGAGCAGTTCCCTCAAAAACTGCTATGACAGGGTGGATTTTATCAAGGCTCAGCTAAAGAATCACAACTCAGCCCTGGCACTAACCGTCCGGCTTTCCTTTGACAAAGATGCAGACTACAGCAAGACCTCCCCTCCCTCCCATCTTAAGTGGAACGATACCACTGGAAGCTGGAGCCAGGTATCCTCTGCCAAATATTACCAAATACAGCTGTTAAAGGACAACTCATCTGTGGGCTCCATTGAATCCACCTATGAGACCAGCTATGACTTCTCCCATCTGCTCACAGAACCAGGAACCTACCAGTTTAAAGTCCGCTCCGTAAAATCCAGCAACAACACGAAAAGCAGCTGGACTGCCTCAGACTTCCTGACTATCTCAGAGGATCAGGTAAGAGTTTCGGGGAATCCCCCTTCCAATCCTTCCGGCCAATACAGCAGCACAGAAGGGTGGCAGCAGGCCGCCGATGGCATTCGATGGTGGTGGAAGAACCCAGACGGCTCATACCCGGTTTCCACCTGGATAGAAACTGGAGGAAGCTGGTACTACTTTGACCCTCAGGGCTATATGCAAACCGGATGGATTGAAGTAAATGGAATCTGCTACTATCTGGATCCAGTGACTGGAGATATGTATGCAAACCGGCGCACTCCGGATGGATTCCGGGTAGATGAAACAGGTGCCTGGGTACCTGGTATGTGATAGAAACAGGGCGGAAGGAGTGTATCACTTATTCTTCATTTTTGTAGAACAAACATACTAAAGCTGCTGTCACAGCCATTCCCACTCCATGGATCACAAAGTAATGAACCAATGCCTGGGTACTGTACATATATGTAACAATTCCCGGAATGGCAGCTACGCCCATTCCCGTTCCCTGTGCATGGAGAAAACCTGCGACCAGACCTGCACTTGCACCTCCACATAAGGCAAACAGGAAGGGTTTCCCAAACTTTAAGTTAACACCGAAAATTGCAGGTTCTGTAATTCCCAAAAATGCAGGAAATGAGGAAGTAATGTAAAGGTTTCTTTTCTTTTTATTCTTAGTCTTTAAACCTACGCAAAGGGCTGCCGTTGCCTGAGAAATAATTCCACCTGTAATCATTGCATTAAATGGATTAAAGCCTGTCGTTGCAAGGAAATCTGTCTCCAGGGCCAGGAAAATATGGTGCACGCCTGTTACAACGATGGCCTGCTGGGTTCCTCCCAGAATCAATCCTCCAATTCCAAAGGGAAGAGCAATCACTGCCTTTGCCACATTGAGAACCCCCAGCTCAATCACGTGGAGAACAGGCCCTATCAAAAACAATGCCAGCATACCAGATACCAGAATCGTCAGAAAGGGAACCACAATCAGTTCCAGCATATCCGGCACCTTTTTCCGAAGAAACTGCTCCAGCTTTGCAGCGATCATTGCCACAGCCAAAGCAGGAAGAACGCTTCCCTGATATCCTACAATTTGCAGTTCCAATCCAAACACATGGAAAAGTATAGGATCAGCCACCCCGTTGATTACATCATTAGGATTTGGCAGCTGGGGAGCTACAAGCATCAGTCCAAGCACAATACCAATGACTGGAGATCCGCCAAAATTCTGAATTGCAGACCATGCGATGAGCACTGGAAGAAAGTTAAAGGCAGTCTTCATCAATACAGTGGCGATTGCCATCACATTCTCGTCCATTGGAACGCCGAAGGCTTTAATCAGGTTAATAAATCCGCTGAACAAACCGGTGGCTACCAAAACCGGGATAACCGGAATAAATACGTCTCCTAAAATACGGGATACCTTCTGAGGCAAGGACATATTGGCATACAAATCTGCCTTTAAATCCGTGGAAACAGCGCTCTGCTCTCCAGCCACAATATGGTGAATCCGGTTTACAAAGCCAATTCCCAGAATAATCTGGTACTGCTCTCCACTGAAGAACTGCCCCTTAACCCCTTCCATATTCTCAATACCTTCTCCATCCACCTTTGTCTTATCGTGGAGGGTCAAACGCAGACGAGTAGAACAATGCCCTACTGCACGAATGTTCTCTCTCCCCCCAATCTTTTCCAATAACTCTTTTGTAAACTCCTGATCATTCATTTCTTTTTTCCTCCCCTTCCTCTTTTATCTCTAAGGACGCGCAGGTGTACCATCTGGCAAACGTGCCAGTGTCCACTGCGGTGCAATATCCTTACATGGATACTTTGCTGCTTCTTTTTCGTCAATCTCAATTCCCAGTCCAGGCTTGTCATTCAGATAAATAAATCCTTTTTCCACCACAGGCATACCTGGAAATACAGCGTATGTATGTTCCCTGATGCTACAGCTCCATTCCTGAATCCCCAGATTTGGAGCAGCAATACTTACATGAGCTCCTGCCGCATGTGCAATGGGAGAGACATCCCCTGGCCCATGCCATGCAGTTCTGACTCCAAAGGTATCGCAGAAGGAAACCACTTTACGTATGGGAGTAATTCCTCCCACCTGGCTAAAATGGAGGCGCAGGTAATCAATCTGCCGCTTCATTACAATCTCCTCCCATTCATTGGGATTGTTGAACAGCTCTCCCACTGCCAGCGGGGTAATGGTGTGTGCTCTCAGGTGATCGAACCATTTCACCTGCTCCGGTGGCAGTGCATCCTCCAGGAATAAGAGGTCAAATCCTTCCAGCTCCTTCGCAAATTTCATGGCCTCACTTGGAGTCAGACGCTCATGGACATCATGGCATAATCCAATTTCATCCCCAAAGATCTCCCTTGCCTTCCGGAAGGTTTCAATCATAGTCTTCATATAGTGTCTGGGATCATAATAAACACCTGGCAGCACGCCTTTTGGCTGATTCATGTTGGGATTTTCGCCTCCATATCCTCCAACCTGAATCCGGATGTTACTCCATCCCCCTTCGATTCTCGCCTGCACCAATTCCATCGCATGATCCATCGTCTTTCCATCCGCATGGATATAGGCTGGAACTGCCTCCCTCATTTTCCCTCCAAACAGCTGATAGAGAGGCATATTAGCCAGCTTTCCTTTGATATCCCACAGAGCCATATCAATTCCACTGAGAGCATTGTTTAGTACCGGACCATTTCTCCAATATCCACTCACCATGGAGGTCTGCCAGATATCCTCAATTCTCTGGGGATCCTTTCCAATTAAAAATGGTTTCAAATATTCCTCAATTACAGTAAGGACAGCTTTATAGCGCTGTGTAAAGGTTGCGCATCCAAGACCATACAATCCCGGCTCTGAGGTTTCCACTTTTACCACAACCAGATCGATTCCCTCCGGTGCAGTCGTAATCACCTTGATATCCCTAATTGTTAATGGCATATCCCATTCTCCTCCTTCCTTGTTCCAGTCATCCTTTTCATGAGGTCATTATACTGTCCCCCCTTAAAAAAAGCGATAGGAAAAGGCACTTTAGGTAAGCCTTCCACATTTGGGGAGTTTTCTCGCAAATTGGTATTTTTCTCACACTGGTTTTTATGGTATAATGTCTGGCGACATTATACCGCGCTGGTTCGGGTCACCCAGGGCGTGACAAATAACCGAGCCGAACCATGCGCATCCTCCCGGAGGAGTACCATAGCCGGAGGATATGGTATAATGTCGCCAGACATTATACCGCGCTGGTTCGGGTCACGCAGAGCGTGACAAATAACCGAGCCGAACCATGCGCATCCTCCCGGAGGGGTACCATAGCCAGAGGCTATGGTATAATGTCGCCAGATAGAGAATATGAGATGATGTATCACGTGATTTTTATTAAGGAAGGTAGAGCTTTGATGAAATTAGAAGAATTGGTAAACCGACATTTTACTTCATTAAAACAAAATGATCTGTATATCTGGAAATATATTTCCAATCACAAAAAGGAATGCTGTGATCTGACCATTGATGAGCTGGCTGCCAAGTGCAATGTTTCCCGATCCAGCATCCTCCGCTTTGCACAGAGACTCTCTCTCAACGGCTACAGCGAACTAAAAGTCTGCTTGAAATGGGAAGAGCAGAGATCAGTGATACAAAAAGACATTGTTAAAAGCTACTGCCGTACTTTAAGCCAGTTGATCCAGGACTACGGCAATCGGGATTACACCAGTATCTGTGAGATGATTTATCACAGCAAGAAGGTCTTTCTATACGGAACCGGCACGCTTCAGCGTGCCGTTGCAAAAGAGCTGCGTCGTATCTTCCTGTCAGGACATGAGCATTTTTATATGATTGATGGTGTGGATGAGTTAGATGCACTGTTCAACACTCTGACTTCAGAGGATCTTGTATTCATGATCTCCCTGAATGGACAAAGTGACAACGCCAGATCCTTTGCACAGCATCTCGCCTTGAAGGGCGTACCTTTTATTTCTATGACGAGGGTACAGGACAACGAGATTGCCCACTACAGTTCTCAAAGTATTCTGGTGGACACACCAGAACTGGACCTGGGAACTGCTTCTCCCTACCAGGTGTTAGATCTTTACTTTATCCTGGCAGATATTTTGTTTCTAAATTATATGCAGTATAAAAGCACTCGCCAACCATAAGGAAGAATGAATGCTTTACAGAAGGCTCATCTCAGGATCCTGTGCCCATGCCCTTACCACAAAGCCGCTGCTTTTCCATTGAAAGCAGCGGCCTGTCATTTCTTGATTATTTGATTCCAACAGCAACGATGGTTCTGTCAGTAAGAGTCCCTTCATAAACAACCGTTGCAGTATCTCCTACCTTCAAACCGTCAAATATTCCTTTTCCTGAAAAGGTAAACAGGGTATTGTCAGGATCCTTGGTATCTATCACCAAAAAGTCAGCGCTTACCTCTGCCACCTTGCCTGTCAGTGCATACTCCTTCGCCTCTGGCAGGTCGGCTGCATCTTTGGTGACGATTCTGGTTGCTACCGGCTTATCCTCTGAATCATTCAGGTCACCGTAATAAGTAACTTCTGCTTCTACGCCTGACTTGATACCATTCTTCGTCACGTTCTGGGCAATCTTTGCATTGAAGGTATAGGTTCCCTCCTCCGTTTTTAAGGTCACTATGTTCTCATCTGCCGATTCGACGGTACCCTTAACTGACAGATCCTTCTCTGCGGCTGCCTCCGCTTCTGCCTCTGCAGCTGCTGAGGTGAGAATGTCCACTACCTTAGCCTCAGTTATATCAGCTGACATCTCACCGGAAAATGTAATCTCAACCTCATCTCCTGCACCAAGCTTCTCTGCTCCGGAAATCTCTGCCGCAGAAATATTGAATTTAGCAGTAGTCTCCTCTCCGGAGGTTATGGTGACCACATCTCCCTCAACACTGTCTACATACCCGTAAAAGTAGTTTTCCTCCACTTCCTCCCCTGCTATCAGGCTCTCATCTCCTCCAGAAGTTGTAGCAGCAGTTGTCTCAACTGGTTTGGATGAGCAGGCAGTCATGCCAAGAGCCACTGCCAGAACAGTAATTGCCAAATATGTTTTTTTCATAATTAAGTCTCCTCTTTTTATGTCTGTTCTCATTATCATGAAGCAGAACACAGCAGGTACGTTTTCTCCTGCCTGTATTCACCATACATCTTACTACGAAGCATCTATTTTTACTATGTATTTTTTTTTAATTTTTCCTAAATATTATAGTAGTGCCCCATGCTCTTCCAATTCACCATAGTCCCCTCTTCTTAGCTATCTCCTCTTACTTCTCTCTTTCGCAGTACCTCTTAATCTGAGGAAAGCACCTCTTTCTTCTCTGTCTGATACACAACACCACAAAAAGAAACATTCCAATTAAAATACCCGCAAAACTGGCAGATACGGTAATCATAAACCCTCTGCGCACCCAATGCCAAAGGGAGCTTTTCTCTGCCTCAGATGGGGGAACCAGCGTTCCCTTCTCCACCGCTTCCACCAGCTCCCCTTCCATGGGGCTTTGTTCTATGGGAGCATAAAGCATCTCTACTTCATAAACAGGGGAGCTCCTCCAGCAGATCTCTCCCCCATAGGTAATCTGGTAATCTCTCAAAAGCTTCTCTCCCATTGCCAGAGCCTGGCGGCATATCTGCCCAGAGGAATCTACATAAGGCTCCCCTGACCACTCTATCCTATGAATCCTGTACTCTGCATCCGAAAGATTCAGCAGGGAGAGCAGCTTTCCTGCCAGCTCATCACTATAAGAAAGAGCATTTTCACCAGATATCACCAAATCTCCCACTTCATATTCCTCCGCTCCATAGGAATGAAAGGTAACTGGAACGGAAAATCCTTCCTGCCACTCCTCTTTCAGCACTTTGGTATCCTGCATGGAAAGCTTCCCTTCTGCCAAAGCTCCAGTCACCTCCTCTGTCATATCTATGGTTCTTGGCAGCTCTTCCTCCCCCTCTACCCCATCATAGACAATCTGCTTTTCCATCCTCCGATTTATCATATGACCGGGTCTCTCCTTTATCTCCCAATGTCTCAGTTGATACTCCTTTCCATCCTGAGACCAATACGCCTGGGAAGGCGTCTCTACACGATCCAGCTCTCCTGCTTTCAGTATTCTTGTGATATACACACCCTCTTCCTCTGCCTTTGAGCAGTCTTCAGGGCGTACCTCTTCCGGAGCTTCCCTTCCCTCCCCTCCCTGAAAGCAAGGCCCTGTCTTTCCCCAACTGGTTTGAGTGGATGCAGCTGCACATAGAATGGCTGCAAAAACAGCGTACATGACGTAGTTCCTTTTACCTATCTTCATTCCATTCCCTCCTTGTATCTTAAAAATCAAATAAGAGGGGACATTCAACATAAACCCTATGAAATTGTCAAGGTGCCAGTCACTTCTTTCACTTAAGTTCTCTGTTATGGGAAATCTGCGGGCTTCAGAAAGAAACTCGCACCTGTGCTCTGGCACAGGCAGACACCAGAATTAGATGTCCTGTTATTATATTATAACTGATCTTGAAACATTAAGCAAGTAAAAAGGTATCTCCCTCACGACATACGCATGAATTGTTTTCCTCTCTCTTTTTCAAAATATCTTGTTT
>MJGMH2__coassemble_1179_pt1 | contig 15355 bp, 18 predicted proteins | sample MJGMH2__metabat2_low_PE_014 | metagenome-assembled genome bin MJGMH2
GATTTTAAACGTGGCTTAGCACTATGTTTTCAGGTTCAACTCCCAAAGTCAGGTAATAACACGGCCATGTCAAGGTGTCAAGCATCTTTTGCTTGCATTTTCCTCCTGTAAATGCTATACTGTGATAGAATGTCTCCTGAGGTCGTTGATGCTTTAGCAGGTGTGCCGGCAAGGAGAAACAGAGAAATAAAATAATTACAGGTTGGAGGTATACCTATATGCTACAAACCGTTCTTCATGTACTGCTTATCATCCTGGTCATTGCAGCCATCGTCCTGGCAATTCTTTATTTTCTGGGAACTAAACTCCAGAAGCGCCAGGTGGAGCAGCAGCAGATGCTGGACGCAGCCGCCCAGACCGTTTCCATTCTGGTCATTGACAAGAAGAAGATGAAGCTGACACAGGCAGGACTTCCCAAGATAGTCACAGACCAGACTCCCAAGTACATGCGCTGGACCAAGATACCGGTGGTAAAAGCCAAAATCGGTCCCAAGGTTATGACCCTGATTGCAGATGGACGGGTCTTCGATGCTCTTCCGGTTAAGACGGAGGCGAAAGTAGTTCTCAGCGGGATCTACATAACCCAGATTAAGAGCGTGCGTGGAGGTGTAGCTCCTACCCCATCTAAGAAAAAGGGACTTTTTTCAAAATTCAAAAAGAAATAAGCGCAATAAAAGAATCGGTTCATGCCACCTTATGAACCGATTCTTTTATTTGGTATCCTATATCTGAGGGCAGGACTGTACGTCCACACAGATGCTGCACTCTGACAAATGCTGATAATTGATATCCAGAGAATAGTCAATCTCCACCTTCAGGCTGTCCTCCCCCTCCTTTATCCGAATCCTGTTTGCCTGTATTCCCACAACCATATCTCCTAAAGGGGTCGTGTAGCAGGACAAGTTCTTTCGCCCCTTCTCAAACTGCATGTGGGTGTTGGCAATTCCCTTCTTTATAAGATCCATCCCTCCGGCTGATACTTTGATCATATTCTTTACCTTACCATCAAAGTCTTCTATCATCTCTTCATAAAGAATATAGTGCTTGCCGTTCTTCTGATAATACTCTCCCCGCACTACCATCTCCATGTCGGAACCTTCCCCATCAATCATCTGGATACCCCGGATGGTGAGCAGCACATCTTTTGTCATACCGGTTCCTCTCTGCTATCTATAGCGTTCCATTCCATGAGCCAGAAGCATCTCCACAAGCTGATCCTTATGAATTCCCCGATTCTCCCACAGCATAGGGTACATACTGATAGCGGTAAAACCCGGCATAGTGTTAATCTCATTAAACACCACCTGTCCATCCTCTGTCACAAAGAAATCCACACGGGCAAGACCATATCCGTCCACTGCCTGAAACACAGCGACAGCCGCCTGACGGACTCTCTCAGCCACCCCTTCCGGAAGCTTTGGATCCACCACCGTTTTGGACTCCTGGTTGAAATATTTAGCGTCAAAATCATAGAATTCTGCCCCAGATAGAATCTCTCCCACGCCGGAAGCCATCACACTCTGTCTGCCTCCACCAAAGACAGCACATTCGATCTCCCTGCCCGGAATCGTCTCTTCCACCAGAATTTTGCGATCATGCTCTGCCGCCTCCAAAAGCCCCCGGATCAATGCCTGACGGTTGTCCGCCTTGCTTACCCCTCTGGAAGAGCCTGCATTGGAAGGCTTGATAAATACAGGATAGGAAAAATGTCTCTCTACCCTGGAAACCACCTCCTCCATATCCTCCAGCTGCTCCTTATACACCCCTTCGTATTCTGCCTGTCTTATCCCCAGATGCTCCACCAGAATCTTAGTGTAAAGCTTATCCATGGATACAGCAGAGGACAGAACACCACAGCCCACATAAGGAATCCCGGCCATCTCCAGCAGACCCTGAACCGTACCGTCCTCCCCCAGGAGACCGTGGAGCACAGGAAATACCACATCCACCTTTATCTCAGTGATCTGATCCCCCTCCGTGACCAGCACACACTGTTTGGTCGCATCTGGCAATAAAACAGCTGAGGCAGTTCCCTCCTTCCACACACCACCGGAGACATCCTCCGGGGATTCTACCTTAACCCAGCGCCCTTCTTCTGTAATTCCGATCAATAATAAATCATACCGTTCCCTGTCTATATGGTTCATCACATTCACGGCAGACATACAGGACACAAGGTGTTCTGATGACTGCCCTCCGAATATAACAACTGCCTGAAGCTTGCTCATGTTGTCTCCTTTTATTTGCAGACGATCTGTCTTGTTTCTGTTTATAGTATAGCATATGTGGCAATAATTACAAACAGAAATTCAATTTCAATGAAAACCAGGGAGGTTATAACGAAATGAAACGAAAGGTGAGTCTTTGTGCATCTGCACTCTGTTTTTTGATTGCATATTTGATTCTTTTAACATTTAAAACCGCCGGGGAGGAGGAACTGGCAGCCCGCATTTCCCCGGAAATCCTCCGCTTTCATGTTCTGGCAGAGAGCAACAGCTCCCATGATCAAAACCTGAAGATGGGAGTCAAAGGGCTTGTACTGGATTATGTCCGCAGCCAGGCACCTGAAAACAGTTCCAAGGAGGAACTGATTCTGTGGCTGAAGAACCACAAGACTGCCATTGAATCCATGTCAGAAGCCTGGCTTTCTGATCAAGGGGCTTCCTATCCTGTAACGCTCCAAATTACAAGGGACTATTTCCCAACCAAATCCTACGGTGATATGGCCTTTCCCTGCGGCACATACGATGCCCTCCGCATTACCATTGGAGAGGGAAGGGGACGTAACTGGTGGTGCGTGCTCTATCCTGCCCTCTGCTTTACAGATCCGGTTCATGCAGTCGTTCCGGAAGCTTCCAAGGAGACACTCTCATCCCTTTTAGATGAAGAGGATTACCATGCCCTTCTCCCACCGGACATCACGGCACACGAAAAGCCGAAGATTCGTGTTAAGCTTCGGCTTTTCGATGCTCTGGGAATTGGACAGGATTCCTGCTAGAATTGCCTCCTAGACCTTCTGACGCTCCAGCAATTCCTGGAGCGCCTGATCGCTGATGTCAACCCACACATCTTCCTCCTCTTCATTCAAGCCCAAATACTGAGCCAGCCTGCGTGGATCGTCGCTGTTGTTCCAGCGGCTTATGTAACAGTCAATCTCCTCAAATTCAATCTCTCCTGCCAGATACCTTTCTTTAAATGTTCCTTCTTCCATTATCCTCTCTCCCGGCTGCTGCCTGTGCTTTCCTGATCCTTCTCCTTAATGTTGCGGGAGACAGTAATCTCCTGATTATCAATATGCTCTCTGGCTGCGTGTTTAGCCTCTGCAATGTTTCGGTTTTTAATCGCTTTGAGAATATGCTCATGCTCCACCAGCAGTATCTGGCGCTTATCCTCATCCTTAATATATTCTAACCGGTAGCGGTACATCTGCTCCCGAAGGTTATTTAACATCTGTACCAGCTTTTCATTGCCTGTCCCATGGTAGATAATATCATGATAATGCTCGTCTGTCTCAGCAATCGCCATGGCTTCCCCCCTGGAGATGGCTTCACGAAACCGGCTCTGTACCTCCTCCAGCTCCCTCATGTTATCCTCGCTCATCCTATGACAGGCCAGCTCAATGGCCAGCTCCTCCAGGGAACGGCGCACCTCCAAAACATCCCGCAGGCTCTTCTCTGATATCTTGGCCACCTCCGCTCCCTTCCGGGGTATCATAAGCACCAGCCCCTCTAACTCCAGCTTGCGAATAGCCTCCCGAATGGGAGTCCGGCTGACGCCTAATTTCTCAGCCAGCTGTATTTCCATCAGACGCTCCCCTGGCGCCAGCTCGCCCTTTAAGATAGCCTGTCGGAGGGTATTAAATACCACATCCCGAAGAGGCAAATACTCATTCATATTCACTTTGAAATAATTTTCCATCAAACGATGGCCTCCTTCCTATGACTTACATCCACTTATATCACATTTTTCTTATTCTTTTTCATATTCAGCACATCCGGGACTGCCTTTCAGCTCCTTCCATATTTTATATCTCCCTCTGATACACATTGAAAAAATCAGTCAGATATACCTGCTTTGCAAGCTCAGACTCCTTTCCGAATCTGAGAGCCTCATAGGCTGCCCGGGCTGCCTCAAAGTCAGTAAACAGCCCAAACACAGTAGGTCCGCTGCCACTCATCATTGCATTCACTGCCCCATAACGTTTCATCACCTGTTCTATTTGAGCAATCACCGGGTATTTCTCCCCTGTGACCAATTCCAGCACATTGCCGAACTTTCCTGCCACACCTGTCAAATCCCCTCGTCCTATGGCCTCCACCATTCCGTCAATATCCGGATGGTCAGAAGCTTCTAATTTCATTGAATCCAGGCTTTCGTATACGATTTTGGTGGATACGCTGATCCCCGGCTTGGCGATCAGAACATGGCACTGAGGCATAGGAGGCAAGGGAGACAGCTCCTCCCCGATCCCCTCAGACAGAGCCGTCCCGCGCATCAGGCAATAAGGGATGTCTGCTCCCAGGGTCACGCCCCGATCCATCAGCTCCCGGATGGAAAGACCAAGCCCAAACATTTTATTGACCCCAAACAAAACAGAGGCTGCATCTGCACTTCCTCCTGCCATACCGGCAGACACCGGAATGAATTTCCTCAAATGAATGGAAACTCCCTGCCGGATTCCAAATTCTTCTATGAGGAGTTTAGCTGCTTTGTGGGCCAGATTCTGTTCGTTGCTTGGAAGATAAAACAGATTCGTCTCGATCTGTATCCCCGGCTCCCTGGTTCTGTAAAGATCGATTCTGTCGTGAAGCCCCACCGTCTGCATAATCATCCGAACCTCATGGTAACCGTCCTCACGTTTTCCCAGCACATCCAAAGCCAAATTAATTTTACCGTATGCTTTTAACCGTAAATGTGTTATCATCCCTGTATTTCCCCTCTATGTACATTGTTTGTATTTCTGTTTTTATAATACATTATTTTGTATACATTATATTCCAAGATTTATCAAGTGAAATTTTTATAAAGCCGGCAGTTCTTCTTCTGCCGGCTCTGACTTTCCCCTTATCCACTGCTAATTTCTATTTTTCAGGTTCTCTATGGCCTCTTTTAAGGCTTCATCCTCCTGTCCAAGAAGAGGGGAGGTCTCAGCCCCGTCCTGACGGTTTTCTGTTGGCATATAATGTTTGAATACACGATTCAAAAAAAAGGAATTTACAAAGGCTACCAAGGGAACCCCAAAAAAAGCAAAAATGGCGCTTAACTGGGGCAGGAACAAAAAGCTAAAGCAAAAGGCTGCTCCTATGAGCACATCTGTTATCAAAAGTCCCATTGTAACAGGCAGAGAGCGAACTGACATTAAAAATGCATTGAGTATGGTTCTTCCCACCGAATTATAGAATCGGGACTGAACCGGAAATACATAGATTGCCATAAAGAGATAGCAAATAAACAAACCGGCTGATACGGCTGTAAACAGAAGCCTCATCCATTCAGCCATAGGCATCTGACCTGTAAAAAAGAACCAGCAGTCCACCATCAAAAGACATCCTGCCCCCAGAATTATGATCCAAAGAGCGGTAGCCTGCCAAAAATTGCTCTTAAAGGATTTGAAATAAGAAGAGAGCGTGGAATCCCCTTCGTCTCTTACCAGCTTCAGAGTGACATAGTAAAGAGCCGTAGTGGAAGCTCCTATTGTAAAAACAGGCAGGGAGCAGAGAATCCAAAGTAAATTCAGAATCATCAAATCTGCCAGCTTTCCAATCCATCTCCACAGGGAATTATCATAGTTAAATATACCTTGAAACATGTCATATCCTCTTCTTTCTGTAAATAAGCAGGGGATGAGCATGTCCCCTAACCAGAATCGTATCATATCCTCAGATATTATACCATAGGAAATCTAAATTGGCAAAGGCGGCTCTGTGTAGAGAATACCTTCCTGCTGCTCTCCAAATGGGAAACTGCCTTTCATTACAGCGTTCATTCCCAAGCGCTCTGCCAGCTGAAGGGAAGCGCCATTATCCCTGTTAATCAAGGCACAGAGGCGGGCTTCCAGCACCTGATGGCTATAGCCCATCACAGCGGCGGCAGCCTCCCTTCCATACCCCTGCCTCCTCCAGGAACGGAACACATGATATCCCAGCTCCAGCCATAGGGTGTTCTTCATCTGATCCAAATATGCTTCCATCTCTTCCGGCAAACCGGGATTAGAAACCCCTGCCAGCCCAATAAGCTGACCTGTTCTCCTGTGAACCACAGCCCATATACCATATTCGTAGAATCTGTATTGATTTTCAATATAGGAAGCCAGAGAGTCAGAATGATAGAAAACAGCTTCCTGCTGCCTCCACTCCTTCTTTGGGATATGGAAAACATCTTCTTGGGTCAGCTCCCGGATTGTGAGCCTCTCTGTCCGGCAGATTAACCAGGGTAATCCCAGATAACGGCGCAGCACTAGCTCTAAAAGCTCCTCAGTTACCGCTTCCTCAGAGGGAACCACATAAGGAATCCCCTTTAAATTCCATTGATTCTCCTCTTCAATGCCCAAAACAGCCCTCCCGGCAGCCTGAGCTGCTAAAAGGGCTTCTATCTGGTCTGATACAACTACAACATATGACTGATCCCCTATCAGAACCGTTCGTTCCTGTACCATCTTATCTCACCTTCCGGTTCATAAGTCCTGGCTTCTGAATAAAATCAGCAGATCTCCGGCTCAGGGTATTCCTGACCGAAGGTTTCCACTGTCATGGATTGAATGGTCTGCTGATTCAAAGGGCGATCGCTTCGATCGGTCTCTGTCTCCGCAATCTTATTTACAATCTCCATTCCCTGGGTTATCTTTCCGAAGGCTGCATAGGCGCCGTCCAGATGAGGAGAGTTCTTATGCATAATAAAAAACTGAGAGCCGGCTGAATCAGGATCCATGGCTCTTGCCATGGAAAGCACTCCCTCTGTGTGAGCCAGCTCATTCTTCACCCCATTCTGAGAAAACTCACCCTTTACCGTATAGCCCGGGCCTCCCATTCCATTGCCATCCGGGCATCCACCCTGAATCATAAAGCCCTTTATCACTCGATGGAATATCAGTCCATCATAATATCCCTTCTTAACCAGACTGATAAAATTATTTACTGTATTGGGGGCGATCTCCGGATACAGCTCTGCCTTCATAATGTCCCCGTTCTCCATCGTTATGGTTACTACTGGATTTGCCATATTGCTTTTCTCCTTTACTATTAGAATCCTTCTCCACTATAGCAAATTATCCGCTCTTTGTCCATTCTAAAATCCGGCTGTATAAGCCTGTGTAAGCGATCCGGCAAGGGACTGTTTGCCCCCGCCCCGCACCTTAGACCATACATTTGCAGAGAAAATGTATTTAGCTGGTAATCAATGGCTTCTTAACCAACGATACCAATTAATGTGAGTCCGGCCAGGCAGATAAATGCCGCAATGCCGCCCATTGCATTTGTTGTGGTAAAGAATTTCAAGCCCTGCTTTGTATCAAATCCATACAGGGATGTAAAGATCCAAAATCCGCTGTTGTTTACATGCCAGCCAACCATGGAACCAGCTCCAATTGCCAAAGTTGCAACAACAGGATCCATCCCCAGAACCGGAATCAGATCTACCATCAAGGCTGCTGCTGTCATAGACGCAGTTGTCATGGAACCACAGACGGTCATCAGAATTGCCGCCAGCAGGAAGGGAATTAAAAGGCTTGGGAAATGAGTCTTTGCAATTGCATTTCCAATTACGCTGATAGCCTCATTTTCACGAAGAATGCCCCCCATTGCTCCTCCCATTGCAGTAATTAACAGAGCGCTGATGGCAATTTTCAAAGCCCGTCCGCACCAGTTGCCAAACACAATTTCCGTCCAGGAGCTGTTAACTGACAGTTCTTCGGTTCCAGTGGCCTCATTCGCTTTTTTCACCACCTTATCCTTGCGGCCAAATACCATCAGTCCCAGAGCCACAATGCCACAAAACAGAGCCAGAACCGTATCACCAAAGGTTGTAAAGAACAGGTATGCGCCGGAGCCTTCCTCTGCCATCAGCTTTCCAATAGAGCCAACTGCGATCATTACAGCCGGAAGCAGCAGAGGAATAAATGCCATTCCTGCGCTGGGAGCATTTTCCTCTTCAATTAGAAGCTCTTCTACAGAGGAATCATCTCCTACTGCCTCAATTCCCTCTGTGTAGTCAGCTAACGGTTCAATAAACTCGCCTTTTGCATAAATCGGAGCCAGGGCAAAGTAACACACTACAAAAGAAACAACACTGCATACCAGTCCCCACATAATAACAGCTCCGATATCCGCCTGCAGAAGAACGGCTACAGCCAGAACGCCGGGGGTAGGGGGAACCAGTCCGTGGGTCAGGGTCAGTCCCAGATTCACAAAGGGAGCCACCTGTGACATGCTCATATTCTTGCGCTTTGCAAGAATTGCTGAGATCGGCGCATTCAGGATAATTGCAATGTCTCCGAATACAGGAATACTCATGATAAATCCAGTGAGCGCCGGAGCCAGCTCCAGACGTTTGCCTTTAAACAGGCGAATAAAGAAGTTTACAATGCTGGTGGCTGCCCCTGTGTCAGAGATACCAGAAGCGATTACTGCGCCGAAGATAATCATAACACCAATACTTCCCAATGTAGAACCAAAATAACTTTTAATGGATTCAAAGGTGTCCACAAGGGAGCTACCAGATACCAGTCCGATGAAAACCGCGGTGATGAACAGCGTCATTACCGGATGCATTTTAAATTTCAGAGTCAGCACAGTCAAAATGACAATGGCCGCAATCAGCATAATTATAAAGATTGTAGGTGACATACTCTCCTCCTAGCTTTTTCATTTTGTCTTATCATATATCGTTTTTTCTGCCAAAGGGATACAATGATCAATATGTATTAAATACAGCCGTATTGTTCCAGCATGCTTCTGGTGGTCTGATACGCTGTATCTATTACCTCTTCCGGATCCATTTCCCAGTATTTAGGATTAAATGTTTCGATGGATACCATTCCGTCATAGCCGGTTCCCTTAAGGTTCTCAAGAAAATTTCCAATATTTACTACCCCCCTGTCCGGAAAACAGCGCTTATCCTGACCCATCTCCTCCTTTGGAACATCCTCTCCGCTCATCATGTGCACAGCAAAAATTTTCTCAGGCTGAACCTGCCGGATGGCCGAGAAATCATTGGTCTGCCCATTCAGGTAAATGTTGTAGGAGTCAAATACAAATCCCACATTTTCACGGTTCACAGCTCTTACAATGGCATCCGCCTCTTCTACAGTTCGGACGCTGCTTCGGTTAAAGCCCACCAGCTCAAAGCACAGTCTAACATCATATTCGGCTGCCATTTCTCCAAGCTTCTTTAAAATGCGGACGCAATGTTCAAAAACAGCCTCTTTCGTACCTACAAAGGGGCCTCCCTCAGGATCCCGCTGAAGGGGCGGCACAATGATAAAATAGTGATTTCCAATGGCTCGGCTGACCTCCAGTCCCATTTGAAACTCGGCCAAAAGGGCTCGGCTTTTTTCCCCGTCATCCCCATCCCCTAAAAATTCAGGATACAGGTACAGGGCATTGAAAGCGTGAGGCTTTATACGGCTGGTTTTAAAGAATCCGGCCAACTCCTCCACTGTGTGCTCCTTTAAATAATCTCCCAGCATATCCAGGCGGATCTCAATATAATCAAATCCCATCGCCTCACACAGCTTTAAATCCAGAGCCAGGCTGGAGCATTCCTTCGCTGTAGCCTCATTGTAGGAAATTTTCATATCATTCCTGCCCTCCTTATTTAATAGGGAATTTAATTACGCTGTTGGTCTCAGTGGCACGATAGATTCCGGTGAAAATTTCCACAGTCTTGCGGCCTTCTCTTGCATCCACCAGGGGCTTACCGCCCTTGTGCACAGCATCCACAAAGTCCTTAATCTGCTCCTGATGATAGTAATACATGGAATCTACGCTGTGAAAGAAATCGGTATCCTCCTTTTTCCAGGCTTCCAGCATATCAGCCTCCCCTTCAACCGTCCACAAATCGTTGTAAGGAGCTTCTGTGATGGTTGACATACCAGCCACGAACATGGCGCCTCCGTCTGTCTGTACGCCTGCTGCCCCACCATTTTCTCCGAAAATATGAACCTTTCCGTAGAGAGCCGGATTCTGGCTGTTGGACACTACAATATTGCCGATGCCGCCGTTTTTAAATTTAATCACAGCGACTGCCGTGTCTTCCACTTCAATATAAGGATGGTTTAAATTCTTCCAAACGCCGTATATTTCATCCACATCGCCCATATACCACTGGAGCAGGTCGATCTGGTGAGGAGCCTGGTTGACCATTACGCCGCCGCCTTCACCCTCCCAGCTGCCTCTCCACGGATCGCTGTCATAATATTTTTTATCTCTCCATCCAAGCATAGTCACCATACCCAGCACCGGGCGTCCCAGCTTTCCATCCTGAATGGCGTTGTGGATTCTCATACAGGGGCGGTAGAAACGACGCTGTACCATGGTCCCGATGGTCACATGATTGCGGTCGCCTGCTTCAATTATCCGGTCGCAGTCCTCCAGGCTGGAGGCCAAGGGCTTTTCAATCAGCACATTACAGCCGCAGTCTGCTGCAATTACAGCAGGGTTTGCATGAAGGGGGTGAGGGGTGCAGATACTGACTACATCCAGGCTACATTCCCGAATCATAGTTTCAATGTCATTGTAAACTTTTACTCCATAGCGCTCTGCAAAGGCTCTGGCTCTCTCCAGGTTGTTGTCGCATACTGCTGTAAACCGGCTGTTCTCCAGAGCCTCAAAGGCCTTTGCATGAAAATCTCCCACCTTGCCGCAGCCAATAATTCCGGTTTTTAACTGATCCATGGATTTTAAGTCCCCCTGTTTTATCATTTGATGTATTTGTGGTTTCTTGTTTTTGTTTCACAGTCTGGGATACTTCCCTATTCCATATATCCGCCCTTCATCGGTCCAACCGCATGGTCAGAATAAATCTTAAGCACGCCGGACTGGTATCTTGCAGGTCTTGACTGCCACTTTTCACGGCGTTCTGCCAGAATGGCCTTCATCTCTTCCTCTGTCTTTCGCTGACCCTTCACTCCGGCAATTCTGAGAATCCGATTGGGAATGTCAATCTGGATCATATCTCCTTCCTCAACCAGAGCAATGGGGCCTCCCGCTGCTGCCTCAGGGCTTACATGGCCGATGGCCGGGCCTTTGGAGGCACCAGAAAATCTTCCGTCTGTAATCAGGGCAATACTCTTTCCAAGCTCCTCATCCGAGGCAATGGCTTCAGTGGTATAGAACATCTCAGGCATTCCGCTGCCCTTAGGGCCTTCATAGCGGATAAATACCGCATCACCCGGCTTAATATCCCGGGCAATTACTGCCGCAATGGCATCCTCCTCACAGTCAAAGGGTCTTGCATTCAGCATAGCCACATGCATTTCCTCAGGCACTGAAGAGTGCTTAACTACAGAGCCTTCCGGAGCCAGATTACCTTTTAAAATAGCAATGGTGCCATTTTCCCCAATTGGCTTGTCATAGGGATAAATAATCTGCTCTTTCTTTAATCCCGTGGGCTCCAGCAATTTTGCACAGTGCTCATAATATCCCTTGCTCTTTAACTCATCCAGGTTCTCTCCCAGGGTTTTACCGGTTACAGTCATCACATTCAGGTGAAGGCTATGCCGGATCTCCTCCATTACGGCAGGAACGCCCCCTGCATAGTAGAAATACGCTGCCGGCCATTTGCCCGCTGGACGCACATTTAACAGGTAATGGGCGCCTTTGTGAATCCTCTCAAATGTGTCAGCGCCAATGGTGATTCCAAACTCATGGGCTATGGACGGAAGATGCAGCAGCGCATTGGTGGAGCCGGAAATGGCGGCATGAACCATAATGGCGTTCTCAAAGCTCTCCAGAGTTACCATATCTCTGGGCTTTAAGCCCATCTCAGCCAGCTTCATGGCCTGTACTCCCGTATCATAGGCTGCTTTCTTTAAATCCTCACAGGTAGCGGGCATAAGACTGGTTCCTGGAAGCATAAGCCCCAGTGCCTCTGCCATTACCTGCATGGTACAGGCGGTTCCCATAAAGCTGCAGGCTCCGCAGCTGGGGCAGGCATTATGCTTGTAGAACAGGAGCTGTTCCTCCGAAATCTCACCTCTCTGGAACATGGCACTATACTTTCCAATTTCCTCCAATGTCAGCATGTCGGGCCCTGCTCCCATAACTCCCCCGGTTGCCACAATAGAGGGGATGTTACAGCGGCCAATTCCCATGAGAAGCCCGGGAAGTCCCTTATCACAGCTGGCGATAAATACACCTCCGTCAAATGGTGTGGCGTTCTCATGGATCTCCACCATATTGGCAATCATATCCCGGCTGACCAGAGAATAGTTGATCCCGTCATGCCCCTGAGCCTGCCCGTCACAAATGTCCGTGGTATAATAGCGGGCAGCCTTGCCTCCGGCCTCCCTTACACCCTTGACTGCCTGCTCCACGAAATCCATCAGGTGGACACTGCCCGGGTGGCTGTCACCCATGGTACTTTCAATCATAATCTTGGGCTTGCTCAAATCTTCCAGCTTCCAACCCATGCCCAGGCGGAGAGGATCCATCTCCGGGGCCAGCTTTCTTACTTCCTCACTTCTATACATATCACATACTCCTTATGGCATTTCTTAAATATCAGATGTCTGATGTCTTATATTTTATGTTAGCAATTCATTGATATAATGTCAATAAGAAGTTTTATCGAATCTTTTTTTTATGATTTTTGCACAAAAATAGGACCAGATTTTTGACATCTGATCCAAATACAAATTACATTCCCTTACTTCTCCTGCTTCCTCTGTGCCTCAATCGCTGCCTCAATATTCTGCCTGTTATAATCCAAATGCCTCCTCATGGCAGCGGCAGCAGCCTCCTGGTCTCTCACCCGGATTGCATCCAGCACCTGCTGATGGGTCTCTATGGTCTGATTCAGCAGGCCACTCCTCGTAATATCAATAAAATATGGAATTGCCTGATTAATCACAGGCACCAGAGTATGCACCACACTATTTCTGGTGCACCGGGCCAGCATGGTATGGAACTCCACATCCCATTTCATGTGGTTCTCCCCCTTTTCAATTAATTCCTTCACTTGATCGCAGGCCTCCTGCATCAGGCAGATCTCCTCCTCCGTCGCTATCCTGGCTGCAATGGCTGTAATGTTTGGCTCAATCATCATACGAATCTCGCACAGATCCAGCCCCAGCTTCAGCTTATCCTGAACAAAGCGGAACCCCAGGGGATCGTCTGCCACTCCTGTCTGAGCTTTGACGAAAGTGCCGTTTCCCCTCCGCACTTCCAGTATATTCTGGCTGACCAGAGACTTGATGGCTTCCCGCACCGTACTGCGCCCCACATTCAGACGCTGAGCCAGGTCATATTCTCCCGGAAGCTTATCTCCCGGTTGAAAGGTTCCGTCCATAATCATGGACACCACCTGATCAGCTGCCCGCTCAGGCAGTGATTTCTCCTGGGCATTTAATGCTGTAAACATGTTTAAAATACTTCCCTTCTCAAATTATTCCATAGTGTATCAATTCTAGCATAGATGCCACCCCAGGGCAATTTGTTTCTGCGAAAAACACTGCCGGAGTTCTTGTTAAAAATAAGGAAATGCCAAATAGTTTTTGTTCCCGTCTCTTTCAAAACGTTCCTCTTGTCCCTCTCAAAATGCCCTCTCTACTGCCTATGTTCTTCTATTTTTAGTGTGTAAGAAAAACAAAAGGCTCTGGAGAGAGTCTTCTCATACTGTAGACAAAGTGGCTTTAGGATGCGAACCCCGGAGCCACTTTGTCTACAGTATGACTCATCATAAGTACAAACACGGAAGATTTTTTTTGTTTCTTCTGTCTGGTTGACGAATAAATTTCCTTGTAATGCAATGTATTACAAGAAAGGAAGTGTTTTTATGACCATCTCTCTTAGATTAAATCATGAAGATTCCATGTTGATTAAAAAATATGCAGAGTTGAATAAAATCTCTGTATCTGAATTGGTGCGTCAGGCTGTTCTGGAACGAATTGAGGATGAGTATGATTTAAAAGCTTACCGAAATGCAATGGAAGCATACCGACAGGATCCAACCACCTATTCTCTTGATGAGGCAGAAAAGGAGCTTGGACTTCGATGACCTATCATGTTGCATTTACAAAAGATGCATTAAAGGCACTAAAAAAGCTAGATAAACATACCTCTCTTCTCATTACTGCATGGATTCGTAAAAATCTGGAAGGCTGTTCCGAGCCGAGGATACATGGAAAATGATTAGCCGCAAACCGAAGCCGCGAATGGAGTTATCGGATAGGTGATTACCGGATCATTGCAGATATCCAGGACGATAAAGTGATTATTTTAATTCTTGAAATTGGACATCGGCGAGAGATTTATGGATGATTTTTTATGTCTTGTTTTTTTGCTGTCAGCAGACCGCAAATTCCCGGTCTGCCGGATACTCTGTAAAGAAGATTTTAATTCCGGCAGTTCTTTATTACTGCTCCATCTGACCAGATAGCCCAAGGAATATTCGGACGTATCCGGATCATAGTGCTGGCAGACTACATAAGCAATGCTTTCCACCTCTACTTCCATAGCTGCAGCATCTCTCACCTGTCCGGGTTCTGCATGCAGGATACTGTGAGCCGTTTCGTGAATGGCGGTCTTGATGGTCTGCTGTTCACTCATGGATTGTTCAGGCTCAGCGTTCTTACCGCAAAGAAAATGACTTTGATTTTCACGAACTCTGGATAGAAAACTTTTCTGACTCCTGTTCTGGTATTTTGACAGGAGAAGCAAAACTTCTTCTTTTCCCTTCAGACTTTCTCCAAGGGACACCTATACACTCCCATTCACAATTTGTTCATAATACATTCAAAAACCTTTTACACAATCAACATTATTTCTTCATGTTTACTCTATATACTTCAATTATCAACAGTTAACAACTACTGTTGCTCAAACATGCTTACAAGATTTTTTTCATAATACTTGAGCTGATAAGAAATTATCAGCTCTCCTCCCTTTTATACAATACCTTTTTAGAAGAGGGTGCGGCAAACTCATTTATTCGATGGATTTGCCGCACCCTCCCTCTTAATATCAGTATTTCCCGGCAATCATTATAATGATGTTGTATCATAAAAATTGACACCCTATTCTCAAGGGTTTTGATATAATCATAGTTAATACGAGAACAGGAGAAACACCTATGGCACGTGGGGGGCGATTTCTTGGACTAGCTAAGCTGCCAACCCGAGACTTCGTCTGTACTCCATAGG
>MJGMH2__coassemble_1186_pt1 | contig 15260 bp, 13 predicted proteins | sample MJGMH2__metabat2_low_PE_014 | metagenome-assembled genome bin MJGMH2
GCATAAGGTCGAACATGTTTGAGAAGAAAGTGCAAACCAATATTGACAATATCAGACATGGGTCTGGAAAAACTGTAGATAAGAAATGATCCTGTTGATGGTGCGGTCAGATAAGCCACGTTCAGACTGGATCTGGTCAAGGAAGTCCTGCATCGTCTGATAAGAAGCCTGCTCTGGAGAGATCTAAAGTTTTTTCGGATATGAGAGGTAAGGTTTCATAAGGTAAGGTTTCATATAAGAAACAAAAATACGGATCGTGTTTTTGGAGAGCTTATTTGCATGAAGCATCTGAATAAAAATTGAAAAATAGTCCATGGTAAAATCTCCTTTGTAATAAAATATGAACAAGAGCCAATGACAAAGAAGGTGGCAGACGGGAAAAATGAAAATGTAGTTGTTAAGCTTAAGAATCCATGATAACATAAGCATAGCAGTTTTTTGTATTATGATTTATAGTTTTGTGTGGTAACTTAACAATAAAGCATATATACAAAAAAATAGGTAGGATTTGACACTACCCATCAAATAGAGGAGTGTGAAGAAATGAAAAAGTCAGAATTTCAGCAGGATTTGACCGGGAAAGGCATCACCCCCGGCGGATCTTATCTCATCCAGTTGCTGTTTAAAGAGCCGGTGGTCATGCCGGGTAAGGATGAAATGATCGCTGCAATGGAAAAGCACATTGGAGCGGTAGAATGTTTCTGCCATGATAAAAAGACAGCGGGCTTTGCTGCTCAGGACCATATCGCGGAACTCAAGGAAGGTAAGCTTCCGGTACAGCTCATGGTGATGGGATGCAACAAATTTAAGGGCAAAGGCTTTGATACCTTTCTGATGAGCCAGATGTGGGACTGCCAGGAGAACCGGGATCGGATCTTTAGGGAGTGTCGGTATCAGGTCGTGGCCACGGATATGATGGCTACGGCGCTTCCGGCTCTGGAGCGGGCTAACCTGGACGCCGGCTTTGTGGAAGCTCTGGCGGAGCTGTATCCCACCTGTGAGGCGTTCTATTTCCAGAACTGCGGTAAGCTGCTCCTGGCAGAGGATGTGCACTCCCACCAGATTGAGGGAGCGGATCGTTTCATCCGCTTCGGGGTCAATGTCCGTTTCTTCAACATTCAGGGCACAGAGGATATGCTCATCGACACAGTGGGCATGAGCACCCTGTTCCTGCCAGATCTCCAGTACCATTTCCACGGCATGGATCCAAACTGGGTGGTAAACCACGCCTATAATGCGGCATCCTATATTCTGGAGAATGGCAGCCCTATTGAGGATGGGGAGACGATAGACGGTGTAGTAGATGGCCGGATGAGCCGGGAAATTCAGTGGAAATGCCAGTATGAGGATGCTCTGATCCAGCCACCCAGAGGGGTATTGGACATCCACATGGGTAATTACGCCTCAGGAGGACGCTGAATGAATGGCATTGTGCGCCTGACGGGTGAAAGTCCCCAATCCGTCCCGGTAGTGGGAAGGATAGTAAGCGTCTGGTTTTGGGGTGTCCCCCAACATATTTCCAGAATCCTATTACGGGATAGGATTCTGGAAGGCTAACATTTTACTCTATTTAACACCATACTGTGCTTGAGCTTCTATGCTCCATGGAGCCGGATAATACCGGATACCTCTATTCCTTTTAATGGAATAAAGATATCCGGTATTTTGTTATTTTAAGAGATCAATAACTTATCGCTTTGAAAACGAATTTCGAGGTTTCGAGACTTTTTATCCTCTTTTCTTTATGATGCTTTATTCCTTCCTCTTCAATAGGCTCTTTTATGGGTGTTTGAATATTTTCCCGCAAGCTGCCCCTTTATCTGATGATCATGACGATTCGGTCTTATCGGAACCGGACGTTTGCTGATATCTTCATAAATCTGCCGGAACAGCTGATCTTGTTTTTTTGCGTCTGTTTCTAACAAAATGTATGTCAGATCATTTTTTAGTATCCCTATACTTAATGTTCGGTTGAGCCTCATTTTATGTTTCCTGTGCTTCTCTTTTTCGTCCAATTCTGCCTCTGCGTCCCGGATGGCAAGACGCATTTCATCAAATTTACATTTACAGCAGTCGCTTTCCGGAAGCATACGGTTCATAACATCATACTTGAAAATTCCCCGAAAACGGTGTATAGTAATCATTAAACACCTTAGTCACGTTACCAAGTTACCTTGATGAAGTGACGGCTGAAGGGTTGGGAATACAATGACAGGAAGCACGATGATTTAAGAGGAGGAGAAATAAGATGAGCAGAGTGTACAATTTCTCGGCAGGGCCGGCTGTGCTGCCGGAGGAGGTTCTAAAGGAAGCAGCAGGGGAGATGATGGATTATAAGGGGACAGGAATGTCGGTGATGGAGATGAGCCATCGTTCCAAGGCTTATGATACCATTATAAAGGGGGCTGAACGGGATCTGAGGGATCTTCTGCATATTCCGGATCATTACAAGGTGCTGTTTTTACAAGGGGGAGCCTCCCAGCAGTTTGCAATGGTGCCTATGAACCTTATGAGGAATAAGGCAGCAGATTACATTGTCACAGGCCAGTGGGCTAAGATGGCATACCAGGAGGCCGGCATGTACGGCAGAGCCAATGTGGTGGCATCCAGTGCAGACAGAACTTTTTGTTATATTCCGGACTGCTCCGATCTTCCCATCTCTGAGGATGCAGATTATTTGTATATTTGTGAGAATAACACTATTTATGGAACAAAGTTCCACACTCTTCCCAATACCAAGGGCAAACTTCTGGTTTCGGATCAGTCCTCCTGTTTTCTGTCAGAGCCGGTAGAGGTGTCAAAATACGGATTGATTTTTGCGGGGGCGCAGAAGAACGTAGGGCCTGCCGGAACGGTGATTGTAATTGTGCGTGAGGATCTGGTGACAGAAGATGTTCTGCCCCAGACGCCTACTATGCTGCGCTATAAGATTCATTCAGATGCAGAGTCCTTGTATAATACTCCTCCTACCTACGGAATCTACATGTGCGGCAAGGTGTTTCAGTGGCTGAAGGCCAGAGGCGGCCTGGAAGCAGTGAAGAAGGACAATGAGAAGAAAGCAAAGCTGCTCTATGATTTCCTGGATCAGAGCAAGCTGTTTAAAGGAACCGTGGAGAAGAAGGATCGTTCTCTTATGAATGTTCCCTTTGTTACAGGGGATGAGGCTCTGGATGCTCTTTTTGTAAATCAGTCTCAGGAGGCAGGGTTAGAAAACTTAAAGGGCCATAGAACCGTAGGGGGAATGCGGGCCAGCATTTACAATGCAATGCCCATTGAGGGAGTTGAGCGGTTGGTAACCTTTATGGATGATTTTGAGAAGAAGAATAAAAAATAAGGTTGTGAGGAGAGGAATCCTATGAAAAAGATTTACTGCTTAAATCCCATTGCCCGGTGCGGCACAGATTTGTTTCCTGATGATTATGAGATAACAGAGCATTTGGAGGAGGCAGAGGCTGTTCTGGTGAGAAGCGCCTCCATGCATGACGGGAGGCTTCCCGAAACCCTGTTGGCAGTAGGGAGGGCAGGGGCAGGTGTTAATAATATTCCTCTGGATGCATGTGCAGAAAGGGGGATTGTGGTATTTAATACACCAGGAGCCAACGCTAACGGGGTGAAAGAACTGGTAATCGCAGGTATGCTCATGGCTTCCAGAGACATTGTGGGCGGCATTCAGTGGTGTAAGGAGAATGCTGAGGATGATACCATTGCCAAGGATGCAGAAAAGAGCAAGAAGGCATTCGCAGGTTGTGAGCTCAAGGGAAAGAAGCTGGGAGTGGTGGGACTGGGAGCGATCGGAGCGGAGGTTGCCAACGCAGCAACCCATCTGGGGATGGAGGTCTACGGCTTTGACCCATATATTTCCGTAAATGCTGCCTGGAGGCTGTCCAGAAATGTGAAGCATATTACCAATGTGGATGTGATTTTTCAGGAGTGTGATTATATTACCATCCATGTGCCTCTGGTGGAGTCCACAAAGGGGATGATTGATAAGGAAAAGCTGGATCGAATGAAGGATGGGGTAGTGATTCTTAACTTTTCCAGGGACACTCTGGTAAATGATGATGATATGGCAGAGGCATTGGAGGCAGGAAAGGTGGGGTACTATGTAAGTGATTTCCCAAATCCCAAGGTTGCCCATATGGCAAGAGCCATCCTCATGCCCCATCTGGGAGCTTCCACCCGGGAGTCTGAGGATAACTGTGCGGTGATGGCAGTGGAGGAGCTCACAGATTATCTGGAGAATGGCAATATTAAGAACTCTGTGAATTATCCTTCCTGTAATATGGGAGTGTGCCAGGCAAAGAGCCGGGTGGCAGTGCTTCATATGAATATTCCCAATATGCTGGGACAGATGACAGGGATTTTAGCTGAGCAGGGTGTGAATATTTCTGATATGATGAATAAGAGCCGGGAGAAGTATGCCTACACCCTTCTGGATTTAGAGGATGCTCCCAGGGCTATTACAGTTCAGAAGCTCAAAGAAATCAAGGGAGTTTTAAGAGTGCGTGTGGTAAAGTAGAAAAAGGCAGGCTGCAGTGAATCCAGGGAGAGAATGGGTGGAGGAGGAGATAAAAAATGGCAGTTGTAAAACCATTTAGGTGTATCAGACCAGAGAAGGAAAAGGTTCATAAGGTGGCAGCGCTGCCCTATGATGTGTACAGCAGGAAGGAGGCCTGTGAGGCAGTGGCAGAAAATCCTCTGTCCTTTCTCAATATAGACAGGGCAGAGACTCAATTTCCAGCTTCGGTAGATATTTACGATGAGAGAGTGTATGAGAAGGCCAGGGAGATTCTGGACAGGCAGATAGCAGAGGGGCTCTATGTGAGAGATGAGGGGGAACATTATTATCTTTATGAGCTTACCATGGATGGAAGAAGCCAGACAGGGATTGTAGCTTGCAGCTGGATCGATGATTATCTCAGCGGAGTCATTAAAAAGCATGAGAATACACGGGAGGATAAGGAGCTTGACCGTATCCGCCATGTGGACACTACCAACGCTCACACAGGGCCTATCTTTCTGGCGTACAGACAGAAGGAAGCCTTGAGGGAATTGGTGAAGAAGGTGAAGGCAGCCCCATCTATGTATGATTTTGTGTCGGAGGATGGAATCAGGCATAGGGTTTGGAGGGTTCAGGCTTCTGAGGCTGCAGCAGGAATTGGGCGTGCATTTGAAGAGACCTCTGTCACCTACATTGCAGATGGACATCACAGAGCTGCCTCTGCAGTCAAGGTGGGATTAAAGCGCAGAGAGGAACATCCAGGTTATACGGGAGAGGAGGCTTATAACTACTTTTTGTCCGTGTTGTTTCCAGATGAGGAGCTGATGATACTGCCTTACAACCGGGTGGTGAAGGATCTCAATGGAAATTCAAAGGAGGAATTTCTGACTGCTTTGGGGGAGAAGTTTCTGGTAAAAGAAGTGGGAAAGAAACCTTATAAGCCCGCCGTAAAGGGAACCTTTGGAATGTTTCTGGATGATGCCTGGTATGAGTTAGAGGCAAAGAGCAGTATTTTAAGTGATGATCCGGTTAAGGGTCTGGACGTGTCCATTCTTCAGGATCATATTTTAGATCCGATTTTGGGGATAGGGGATCCCCGCACAGACAGACGAATTGACTTTATAGGGGGAATAAGAGGGCTGGGCGAACTGGAGCGGAGAGTTGGCGAGGATATGACAGTGGCATTCTCCATGTACCCCACATCCATAAAGGAGCTTTTGGATGTGGCAGATGCAGGACGCTTGATGCCTCCCAAGTCCACTTGGTTTGAGCCTAAGCTGAGAAGCGGGTTGTTTATTCATCCTTTGGAGTAGAAGGAGGAGAACCCTCTGAGGGAGGCTCTGACTCAGGGGAGGATTCTGCCTCCCCCGGAGTGGCAGGAAGAGCTGGGTCTTTGGTCTGGTAGCGGCGGTCCCACTCTTTGGTGCCCTCCACCTTGTAGGTCTCACAGCGGTTTAAGTTCAGGAATTTCACCAGCTCATAGCAGCTGACCCATATTTCGTTGTTGCTGTCCTTCTGGGACTCATCAAAGATAAGCTCCAGTCCGAAGTGGAGGTGGGGCTGGTTAATATTGTTGGTGTTTTCTTTGGTGCTGTAGCCTGTGCGGCCAAGGTAGCCTATCACATCTCCGGCCTGAACAACAGAGCCTTCCTTCAGATTGGACTGGTAGGGGTAGTTTTGCCGGAGGTGAGCATAGTAATAGTAGCGTTTCCGGTCAAAGCTTCGGATCCCCAGACGCCAGCCTCCGTATTGGTTCCAGCCTATGGCTTCCACATAGCCGGCTTCCACCGCAATGACCGGGGTTCCCACCTGACCCATGAGATCGTGACCCAAGTGGCGGCGTTTAAAGCCATAGCTTCTGTCTGCTCCGAAATCATCAAAATCGCTGTAAGGAAAACCTTTGGCAATGGGAGAGAAGGCTTTTAGGCCATATTTGGTGACCCAGATGGTGGCAGGATCTCCCTCTGCTCCGCCTGCTACTCCTGAGGGAAGGTAGGCGGCAGGCGCTTCGCTGGCAGGAATCTCTGCTTGAAATTCTCCCACCATCCCGTCCAGCACAGCTCCATATGCATTTCTGTAATAGCTGTAATATTTCATATCTTTTGTCAGTTCCTCTATGGAAGCGCCTTCTGTTAGCTGCTGGGCTAGGGCAGTCATATGGTCTGGCTTATATTTGCTGAAATCTCCCCCATATTTGGCTCCCAGATAGGCAAGAAGATCGACCCAGTTTAAATGGATATTCTCCCGGTAGGTGTCCACATCCAGGCGGAAGGCCTGACTCATGGCTTCGCTGGTAACTCCAAACTCCACCCATTTAATGTAATCTTTTTGGGTTTCCCCGGTTCCGTCCTCTCCTCTCAGGGGATTGAGGGATTCTGCAATCTGAGAGGCACGGCTCATAACCGTCTGACCGGATTCCGTTTTTAAGAGAAAAAGACTCAGGCAGAGCATACTTAAAATAAGCATTTCCATGTAAATGGCAGTCTTAAACCGAAGCTTAAAATGCTTCTGGAGTAATTTTGATTCTTTCATTCTGCAGCACCTCCTGCTTACCCATGCCATAAAATGTAGGTTCTATGCTTATCATATGTCTGTCCTTTTTAGAATATGATTCTAAGTCAGGAGCAGTGGTTTTAGAGGAAATAGTTGACTTTTCAAATAATAACAATTATGATTCTTAATACAGGGGTTCAATCCCTTCATCTGAACAATAGTGGGCACATCGGACAGAAAACCAGACGAGGTGATACAGTGATGAACAAAAAGATGGAACAAGAGAGAGAGGAGGGGCTTTGGGAGGGGTATATCGGAACCTATTACTCCCAGGAGAGCAGAGGCATCTACCGCTTTTTCTTTGATGAGAAAGAGGGGAAGATTACAGAGCCGGAATTATTCTATGAGGCCCGGAATGCCAAATGGATTTGTGCCAATGGAACTTCTCTTGTTTTTCCTGTGGAAAAGAAAGAGGGAGCAGGCACCTGCTTTCTGGAAGTGAAGGACGGCAAGGTGATTGGTGAGGAGGAGATTCTGGAAGAAAGGCAGACACCCTGCTATATTTTGCAGAACGGCAATCAAGTGTATACAGCCAATTACCATGAGGGCAATGTGATGGTATATCATTTGGAGCAAGGAAAGCCGTCTCTGGTAAAGCGGATAGAGAACGGGGAGAAAGCCGGCTGCCATCAGATTCTATTGCATGAAAACTACCTTTTGGTGCCCTGTTTGGAGCAGAACCGAATCAGGCTGTTTGATACAGCGAATGAGTACTGTTTGGCAGGTGATATTTTATTTCCTGAGGGAAGCGGTCCCAGACACGGTGTTTTTAACAGAGAACATACGAAACTCTACGTGGTGAGCGAGTGGAGCAACCAGCTTTTTGTGTTCCGGGTTCACGAAAGAGAATTTGTTCCGGAGGAGACCCATTCTGTTCTTCCGGAAGGATGGATGGGGAAAGAGGAGGCAGCTGCAGCTGCAATCCGCCTTACAAGGGATGAGAGGCATCTGTATATTTCCGTAAGAGGGGCGAATCTCCTTAGCGTGTTTGATATAAGTGGAGACAGGGTGCTTGCGATCCAGCATGTTTCCTGCGGTGGGTCCCATCCCAGGGATTTTATTATTACCAGTGATGAAACCTGTTTGCTGGTGGCAAATCGGTTTCAGGGCGGTATTGTGGGGATAGAGAGAGACAGAGAAAGCGGGCTTTTGGGAGGATGGAAGAATTTGGCTTCCATGCCTGAAGGCGTGGCATTAACATTGAGAGATAGAACAGAGGAGACATTATAATGGAGAAAACACAAATAGGAATCATTGGGCTTGCAGTGATGGGAAGAAGCCTTGCACTTAACATGGCGGATCACGGATTTAAAGTGGGAGGCTATAATCGCAGCAAGGAAGTGACCGATGCCGTGGTGAAGGATCATCCCCATGAGAATTTTGTTCCTTTTTACAGTTTGAAGGAGCTTGTGGCATCTCAGGAGCGCCCCCACAAGCTGATGATTATGGTGAAGGCTGGGAAGCCTGTGGATATGGTGATTGATGAGCTGCTTCCCCTTTTAGAGGAAGGGGACATGATTCTGGATGGAGGAAATTCCTTCTTTGAAGATACCAGAAGAAGGGAGAAGTATCTTAAGGACAAGGGGATCTATTATTTTGGTACCGGAGTTTCCGGCGGAGAGAAAGGAGCGCGTTTCGGCCCTTCCATCATGCCGGGCGGAGACAAAGAGGCATACAAACAGGTTGCTCCCGTGCTGGAGGCCATTTCGGCAAAGGCCCAGGGAGAGCCATGCTGTGCCTATATGGGAGCAGATGGTGCAGGCCATTATGTAAAAATGGTTCACAATGGAATCGAATATGCAGATATGCAGCTGATTGCAGAGGCTTACCTGCTCCTTAAATATGCAGGAGGCTTTACCAACGAAGAGCTGGCAGATGTATTTTCAAGGTGGAATCAGGGAGAGCTAAAAAGCTATCTCATTGGAATTACAGCAGGTATTTTTGGTGAAAAGGATGAATTTTCAGCAGGAGAATTGGTAGACTATATTGTGGATAGTGCGGGGCAGAAGGGAACTGGAAGATGGACCAGCCTGGAATCCTTAAAGCAGGGCGTGAACGTATCTATGATCACAGCTGCCTGCAATGCCAGAATTATGTCTAACCGCTTAGAAGAGAGAAAGGCTGCCAGAGAACTGTTTGAAACACCCGGACAGAATCTGGCATCAGATAAAAAGAAATTTGAGGAGCAAGTCAGGAGAGGGCTTTACACAGCTAAAATTGCAGCCTATGCTCAGGGCTTTGATCTTCTCTCTCATGCAGCTTCTGAATATGGATGGGATCTGGATTATGGAAAGATTGCTTCTATTTTCCGGGCTGGCTGTATCATTCAGGCAGAATTTCTGGATGAGATCACAAAGGCCTTTGGAACGAATAAAAGTCTGCCCAACCTGATGCAGGATTCATTTTTCAGAGAAGGGATCAATCAGGGTCAGGGAAGCCTTAGAAGCATTCTGAGTATGGGAATTCAAAATGGAATCCCTGTTCCGGCCATGAGTCAGGCAGTGGCTTATATTGACGCATTCAGAGGAATGCCGGTGGGAGCTAATCTGATTCAGGCGCAGAGGGACTGCTTTGGAGCTCACACCTATCAGCGTACAGACAGGGAAGGCGTTTTCCATCATGAATGGGGGTTTTAATATGAGTAAAGAGCAGGTATTTACCATATTTGGAGGAACAGGCGATCTTACCTTCCGAAAACTTCTTCCGGCTCTTTATAATATAGAGGCATCAGCGGATAAGGATCTTTGTGCAAGAATCGTAGTGGTTGGGCGGAGAGACTATACCAGCCAAACATACAGAGAAGCGGCCAGAGACTGGGTGGAACAATTTGCAAGGCTTCGTTTTAAAGAGGAAACCTATGAAACATTTGCCCGGCGTATTATATATTACCAGATGGATTTTACAGATGAAGCTTCCTTTGAGGATTTGAATGTGTTCTACCGGGAGATGGAGGCAGTCAATCATATCTTCTACTTTGCGGTAGCTCCCAGATTCTTCGGCACCATTGTAAATGGGCTGAAGCGGGTGGAGGGTGCCGAAGCGGGCAAGGTAGTGATTGAGAAACCCTTTGGGGAGAGTCTGCCTGCCGCCTCTGTGCTCAATGAGGCGATGGAAGGATTTTTTAAGGCAGATCATATTTACAGGATCGATCATTATCTTGGAAAAGAGATGGTGCGCAATATTCAAATCATCCGCTTTGCAAATCCTATTTTCAGCCGTGTATGGGACGCAGAGCACATAGAATGTATCCAGATTTCTGCCATGGAGGAGGTGGGAGTGGAGACCAGAGGGGGCTACTATGACCACAGCGGTGCGCTCAAGGATATGGTGCAAAACCACCTGCTTCAGATTCTCACTATTGTAGCCATGGAGCAGCCTGAGAGTTTGGCTGTGGAGGATATGCACAGGGAGCAGATCAAGGTGCTTGAGGCTCTCCGCATGCCGGAGGATATTTCAGAAAGTATGGTTCTGGGTCAGTATGAGGGATATCGTCAGGAACCTTCTGTGGATGAGAATTCAAGCACTGAGACGTATGCAGCTCTGAAGCTGATGGTGGATAATGACAGGTGGAGGGGAATGCCCTTCTATGTCCGTACAGGAAAGAAGCTGGGGAAGCGGGAAATGCAGGTGGCCATCGTATTTAAAAGCTCGGTAGAGGGAGTGGAGCCGGACATTCTGAATATTAAGATACAGCCTACAGAGGGAGTGTATCTCCAGTTTAATATTAAGAAGCCAGGGGAGACAGAGGAGCTTGCCCAGGCAAAGATGGATTTCTGTCAGAATTGCTCTCTGGCGAATCGGATGAACACACCTGAAGCTTACGAGCGTTTGCTGGGTGCATGCATGAGGGGGGAGCGCTCCTGGTTTTCTCAGTGGGATCAGGTTGAGATCAGCTGGAGATATATTGATAAGGTGCGGGAGCAATACCACAAAAAGGGACTTCCTGCTTATGAGTACAGACAGGGAACCAGTGGCCCCGAAGAGGCTGATAATCTGGTTCAGAGCTTTGGACACACATGGTTTGAATAAAGGGGAACAGGAGGAAGGAGTGCCATGGAGAACTTTGAATTTTTTACTCCTACCAGGATGATATTTGGAAGAGATACCCATCTCCAGGTAGGATCCATTATCAAGAAATACGGTTTTAAGAAAGTGCTGGTGCACGTTGGGGGATCCAGCGCTAAAAAAAGCGGACTTTTGGATCAGGTGTGCCATGGATTAGAGGCAGAGGGGATTGACTATCTGACCTTGGGGGGCGTTCAGGCCAACCCTACCCTGGCTCTGGCCAGGGAGGGGATCCGTTTATGCTTGGAGGAAAAAGTGGACTTTATTTTGGCGGTAGGCGGCGGAAGCGTGCTGGATTCTGCCAAATGCATTGCAGATGGAGCGGGTAATCCTGAGGTGGATGTGTGGGATTACTTTTTACAGAAGGGGATGCCTGGGAAGGCTCTTCCTGTAGGAACCATTCTGACCCTTTCTGCCTCCGGGAGCGAAATGAGCTCCTCCTGTGTGATCACCAACGAGGAGACAGGCTTTAAGAGGGGATTTAATAGCGAGACTCACAGACCGCTCTTTTCCATCTGCAATCCGGAGCTAACCTACAGTGTGAATAAATTTCAGACCGGGTGCGGTACTGTGGACATTATGATGCATACGCTGGAGCGGTATTTTAGCAAGACCAGGGAGACTGTTCTCACGGATCGCATTGGAGAGGGGATCCTTAAGTCTGTGATTGAGGCAGGCAGAATCGCTGATAAGGAGCCGAATCATTACCAGGCCAGAGCCACTCTTATGTGGGCCGGAAGTCTTTCCCATAACGGACTGACAAGTGCAGGAAGAGACTTCTCCATGCAGGTGCATCAGCTGGAGCACGAGCTTTCTGGTATGTATCCCCGTATTGCTCATGGAGCAGGTCTGGCTGCACTGTGGCCATCCTGGGCAAGATTTACCTATTCTCTGGATGTGAATCGTTTTGCACAGTATGCTGTGAATGTATGGAATCTGGATATGGACTTTGAGAACCCTGTAAAGACCGCTTTGGCAGGGATTCAGGCAACGGAAGATTTTTATCGGAGCCTGGGCATGCCTGTTACGTTAAAGGAGCTGGAGGTTGAACCTGAGCGTATTGAAGAGATGGCTGAGAAATGCACCAACTTTGGCAAACGTACCCTGCCGGGTATCCGGGAGCTGGGAAAAGATGAGATGGTGGAAATTTATAAGATGGCCATGGGTGAGTAAAGGGAAAGATAGAAACCGGCTTTCGGGAGAGAGATCTTCCGGAAGCTGGTTTTTTGCTTTCTGTATGCCACAGTACAAGCCGGTGCGGATCGTGTAGGTAAGCTCTTCATGGCAGCAGATGCGAAGTTCTCCCTTAGAGGCTCCTTTTTTTCATAAGAGTGGCACTCATCCGTACCGTCCACACAATTCTCAGAATATGGTCTGTGTGCCCATGAGTCACAAAAATATAGTGGATATGGCTTAAATTCATCAGATCCTTAATTGCAAAGCAAGTGTTATACAAGCTGGCGACCGGGCATTGCCTGTTCCAAATACGCATAATTGTTCCATAAAATGATTCTCCTTAAAATTTAACGAAAGCTCGGTTGATGCTTGCTTCATAATATGTTACTATAGGTTAGGAAAACCTGCAAGCTATATGAACCGGTCTTTGGAACGTCCGTGGAATGTTATGTTCCGAATGAGTCCGGAGATTATTTTTATAGCGGAGACTGCCGGGTGATTTTATAAACAGAGGTACAGTATTGTGGAAATGGAAGAGTTATATTTGACAATGATTAACAATCTGCCGGAAGGAATCTATTTTGTTGATAATGAGCGGAAAATTCTTTTTTGGAACAAGGCGGCGGAGCATATTACAGGCTATTCGTCTGACGAAATTGTGGGAAAATATTGTCAGGATACCAAGTTGAACCATATGGATCAGAAAGGGATTTCCTTGTGCGTGATGTCCTGCCCTTTATTTGCAACTCTGGCAGATGGAGTGCAGCGCTGGGATCACATCTTCGTGCAGCATAAGGAGGGATACAGAGTTCCTATTTCCATCCATAGCCTGCCCATAAAGAAGGAGGAAGCCATCGTAGGAGCCATGGAAATATTCATGCAGAATTCGCCTTCCATCTATGAGAATGATCTGGTGGAGCATCTGGCAGATATGGCAATGCACGATCCTTTGACCCATCTGCCTAACCGCCGTTATCTGGAAAGCTTTTTAAAATACAAGATCAGTGAGTCTGTGCGGTTCGGTTATTTGTTTGCGGTTCTCATGGGAGATATTGACAACTTCCGCCATTTTAATAATAACTATGGTCATGAGGCGGGAGATAAGGTTCTTGTGAATATTGCATCTGCCATCAAGAAGAACATGCGCAGTGACGATTTAATTGGACGGTGGGGAGGGGAAGAGTTTGTAGGGGTTTACACCATAAGAAATCCGAAGGATGGGGTTGTGATTGGGGAGAAATTCCGCCAGATGGTGTTCCGTACGGCGCTCTCTTACAGTGGGACAACCCTGAATGTTTCCATGTCCATAGGGGTCACGGTGATCCGCCGTAATGATACCTTGGAAACGGTGCTGAACCGGGTCGATCGGTTGATGTATCAAAGTAAAAAGAAGGGGAAGAATTGTGTGACCGCCGGGTGAGGCTCAGAGTCAGGAAGCTCTGTTAAATGATTTGTAAATGGCAGAAAAGTATGTTACGATAGCTTTGAAAATTCTCTTGATACCGCATCCATAGGTGGGGCATCCTATGGGAATAAGCCGGGGAAGGCTTGTCAGCTTACAGGGAAGGCATAGATGGAGGAAAGGGCTGAGTTATGAGTAAGACAGAATTTTTACAGGGACTGAAGGAGGAGCTGGAAGGAAAAGTTCCCCATTCGGTCATACAGGAAAATCTACAGTATTATGATACGTATATAACAGAAGAGGTGTCCGGAGGGGCGGATGAGAATGCAGTGATTGACGGCTTGGGAGGGCCTAGGATTATCGCCAGAACCATTGTGGACGCTGTTTTTAATACAGAGGACAGGCCGGATGGATTTGATACGATGGGAGAAGGCGTTTATGGAAGGGAAGGAGCTGGAAAGCAGAGTAAGGGTCAGGGGCGGCCTGACCGGGAAAGATCCCAAAATCAGAATCTTCGTTATGTGGATTTTAGCAAGTGGTATGTGCGTCTGATTGCCGGTATGGTTGTGTTTTGCGTCATTTGTCTGGCGATGACCATCTTTTTTGGGATTATAGGATTAGCAGGATGGATTCTGTCTTATCTATGGCCTGTATTGCTGGTGCTGCTGCTGATTTGGATGTTTGGAGGGAGCCGGTAGAGGAGGTACAAGTAAATTGTGTATGGATTTGCCGGGAATGGGGGCTGTTGGATGCAGCTCCTTTTTAAGTTTGCGCACTATGGGCGTATTCTAACGGGTAAAAGATGGCCAAATCAAGCGAGACGGAACAGAAAGAACACATGGACACAAGTAGTCTGGTGGAACAGATATTATCTGGTGACAACCTAAACAGAGCATATCTGCAATTCATATGAAATAAAGGTGCAGAGGGAGTGGACGGAATGAAGTACACAGAACTCAAAGAACATCTCGAAAAGAACGGCGAAGTTATCAAGGAACAGTTGAGGACAAGAAAATATAAGCCTCAACCAGTACGGAGAGTGGAGATACCAAAGCCGGACGGCGGTGTCAGAAACCTGGGAGTACCGACAGTAACAGACAGATTTATACAACAAGCCATTGCACAGATGCTAACACCAATCTATGAGGAACAATTCCATGACCATAGTTATGGATTCAGACCAAATCGGTGTGCACAGCTTGTTTACATAGCCGACCGGACGGTAAGAACGGTGTGCAGCACCTTTACGCTGCGGGTCATAGAAGCTTTCATAAATCTGTAAATAAATATCATTTTTTGTTCTGGTTTTCTTTAAAAAATAAGCCATAAAATCACCCTCTCCCATTATAACACTACAGCACTATATAAGCAATGATAAAATAAAAATTTTGTCAAGTTTTTAAAAATCAAAAAAAGCCAGCAATTATGCGGGCTCAAGGAAATGAGAAATAGAGATTGCTCTTAAAGATTATAGTGCTAACTCCCAAAGACGGGGTATTATTTAATTAGAAAGTGTTAAAGACCTGGAAAAAGAAAAAAATGTCGAAATTGCTTGCTATTTTG
>MJGMH2__coassemble_1209_pt1 | contig 14669 bp, 13 predicted proteins | sample MJGMH2__metabat2_low_PE_014 | metagenome-assembled genome bin MJGMH2
GGGTTTGGGGTTCGTTGGTTTCTTCGGTTTCAATATGTGGTTTTGAAGGTATGTATTTTGCATAATTATTATGAAAGAATCATATAATATCTTCAAAGAGTACTTGATGATTTTTCTATTATAATGTATAATAGTGAATCAGTAAGTGCTTCACCGTATTCCTCGATAGCTCAGTCGGTAGAGCACGCGGCTGTTAACCGCGCTGTCGTAGGTTCAAGTCCTACTCGGGGAGTTTTTCTTTAACAATATGCTATCGTTCGGGAGCTAAGGCATAGCGGCTTCGTGGTGGTATAGGGAGCTAAATTTCCTTAGAGTCATTTGAATGAATATGGCGCAGTAGCCAAGTGGTAAGGCAAAGGTCTGCAACACCTTGATTCACCGGTTCAAATCCGGTCTGCGCCTCTTAAGAATCATCGAAAGATGGTTCTTTTTTTGGTTTAAAATTAGAAACGTACAAAGAAGAGTTGGACAGAAAAGGCCCGCTAACATGCGAGCCTGGGTATTATTTTATTTTTTTTCTATCGTTTCCTTATACATCTTCCGGTACATGGAAGGTGTCATTCCTGCAACAGCCTTAAATATCCTATTAAAGTGGGTAATATTGGAAAATCCTGTATCTTTGCTGATCTCTGTTATGTTCATGTCTGTCTCCATCATCTTTCTCTGAGCATTCATAATTCTAGTGATATTGATGTATTGGACAATGGTGCTGTTGGTATGCTTTTTGAACTCCCTGCACAGGTAGTAGGGGCTGACATAGAACATCTGAGCCAGCTTGTCCAGATTAAGCTCCTCCTGATAATTGGTGTGGATGTAGCTGATTAAATCACTGATGCGATCTCTCTTCTCAGATTTTACAGGGGCATGTACCTGGCGTACCACATAGAGGAGAAGCATGTTTAAAAGGGTGTGACTGTAAGCATCACTTAATGTGGTGGGACTGGCCTGCTCCTTTCTTAGTTCCTCCAGCATGCGGTATATCGTGTGTCTGGAGCGGAGATCGGGCTTATAAACGCCGCTTGCTTTATCCAGAGCCTGAATCAGAGAGGGAGTTTGGATTTGATCTTTGCGAAAGTAAAGAAGGAGGCGCTTAAAGATCACATTCTCCTCCCCATAGGAATGATGCATAACATAAGGGGGGAAAATCAGGAACTCACCGGGATAAATTTTATAGAGACGGTCATGTACCATATGGTACCGCTCCCCTTGTTCCAGATAGTAAAGCTCATAGTATTCATGGTAATGGGATTTGGACATGTTATCGTTTACTCCCTGAATCCGCTCGCAGGCGATGGGGTTTCCCTGAGCGATCATAATTCCGGCTTGATCAATCACTGTGTTCTTCTCCTTCATCAAAACATACAAAATACTGTATACAAAGTTGTTTGTTTGCGAATTTTTTGTTAATTTTTCTTCCGACATTTTCAAAACCGCAAGATATGTAAAAAAAGCAGGATATGACTGCAAAATCTGTCTAGTTTTGTCATTGTTATTTTTATATCATTATAGCATAAAACGGGTTTGAAAGAAAGAAGGAGGCAATAATTTATGAAGGTATGTGTAAAAGCAGGTACCGTTCGGAAAGTGGATCACTACTTCTCTATTATGACTAACTGTGTGGAGATCCGCATTCTCTTTTTAACCGACTGGGTTGTGCGTATCAGAGCTGGATTTGAGGGCGATTTTGCTGAGGAATCCTATAGTCTGGTGACTACAGCCTGGGAAGACAGAATGGATGATTTCCTGAAGAACCATAGAAAGCGCATTACTGCCGGGGAGGCAAAGTTAGAGGATGGGGACTCCAGAGCCGTGATTCAGGGAAAAAAGCTTAAGGTGATTGTAGAAAAAGATCCCTTCCGCATCTGTGTGTATGATGAGGAAGGAACCCTCCTTCATGCTGACATTGTAGATTTGGCTTACATGGAAGATAGCAACCGACGCCGGATTCATACCAGTGAAATTTGTCCTCAGGACTATTTTTATGGATTTGGTGAGAAGAGTGGTGAATTTAATAAGGCTCAGAAGTTTATGGGAATGAGTCCCAAGGATGCTATGGGATACAATCCCAAGGAGACGGACTCCCTTTACAAGCACATTCCTTTTTATATTAAGTTAAATGGAGATACGAAGAAGGCAGTGGGCTACTTCTATCACAATACATATGAGTGTGATTTCGATATGGGACGGGAAAAGAGTAATTATTGGAAGATGCACAGCCGTTATCGTACAGATGGCGGTGATATTGACCTTTTTCTGATTGCAGGGCCTTCTGTCCGAACGGTTGTGGAGCGTTACACAGATCTGACCGGTAAGTCTGCAATGCTTCCAAAGTATGCTTTGGGATATCTTGGATCTTCCATGTATTATCCTGAGCTGGATGCTGACTGTGATGATGCGATTACAGAGTTTATTGATACGACAAAGGAAGAGAAAATTCCGGTTGACGGATTCCAGCTTTCTTCCGGATACTGTGCGATCGAAACAGAACAGGGGATTAAGCGTTGTGTATTTACCTGGAACAAGAAGCGTTTTAAGGATCCTAAGGATTTCTTTAAACAGATGAGGGACAGGGGCGTGTGTGTGTCTCCCAACGTAAAGCCGGGCATTCTTTTAATCCATCCCAAGCTTGAGGAAATGAAGGCGAAGGGTATGTTTGTGAAGGACAGCACAAGCCAGGAGCCAGGGGTTGGAACCTGGTGGGGAGGAAAGGGTATGTTCGTGGATTTTACGAAGGACACAACCCGGGCCAACTGGAAGGAAATGCTGAAGGAAAATGTTCTGGATTACGGCACCAGCTCTGTATGGAATGATAACTGTGAGTATGACAGTATGGTGGACAAGGATTGTCGTTGTGATTTTGAGGGTAAGGGCGGTACCATTGGGCAGCTGAAATCTGTTATGTCTAATATAATGTGCCATATTACAGGTGAAGCCATTCATGAGACATTTGATAATACAAGACCTTACATTGTGTGCCGATCCGGACACTGTGGAATCCAGCGCTATGCACAGACCTGGGCTGGGGATAACCTGACCTGCTGGGATTCCTTAAAGTATAATATCGCTACGATTCTGGGTATGAGCCTTTCAGGTGTTGCAAACCAGGGAGCGGACATTGGCGGCTTTTATGGGCCTGCACCGGAGGCAGAGCTGATGGTTCGATGGATTCAGAATGGTATCTTCCAGCCTCGCTTCTCCATCCACTCTACTAACATTGATAATACCGTTACAGAGCCGTGGATGTACAGTGAATGTACAGAGCATATCAGAAAAGCCATTGAGTTCCGCTATCAGCTGTTCCCATATATTTACTCTCTGATGGAGCGGGCGCACCAGACAGGACTTCCTATTATGGAGCCGATGTGCAGTGCATTCCAGAATGACCCCAAATGCTATGGTGAGGGTGTGGATTTTATGTTCGGCGATTCTCTTCTGGTTGCAAATGTGGTGGAGCAGGGAGCAGATACACGTTCTGTATATCTGCCAGAGGGCTATCGGTTCTACGATTTCTACACTAGAGAGGCCTACGAAGGTGGACAGACCATTACCATCCCGGTTCACATTGGAAGTATCCCACTGTTTATAAAGAGTGGCGGAATCATCCCGATGGCAGAAAATAAGATGAATAATCTTATGACACAGCAGCCTGCCGGTATTTCTCTTCTGTGTGCAGGGGATCAGGATGGAGCGTTTGCGCTGTATGAAGATGATGGTGTGACCATGGATTATGAGAAAGGTCAGTACCTGAAGACCCGGATTACCATGACTACAGGGGAGCGCACCCTGATTGACTTTAAGGTTGAGGGTGATTACAAGACAACGGTTGAGACTATGGCTTTGGATATGATTCACCGTGAGAAGGCTCCTTATTGGGTGACGGTAGATGGTCAGGAGATACCTCATTTCCTGCACAGAAGGAAGTTTAAGGAGGCTGAGTGTGGATGGTATTACAGCCAGACACTGAAATCAGTTCAGATTAAGTATCACAATCCCAAGAAGGATTATCAGGTTGTGGTGTCCTTTGAGCAGTTTGATCTGATTGGTATGTAAGATAAAAATACAGTAGGTTTCAGAAAGGGGAAAATTTAATATGAAAAAACGTTCATTCATTGCAGCAGCCATAGGACTGTCACTTTTGGCACTCACAGGCTGTGCCAGGAAGGGGGCTGTTGACAGCGCTTCAGCAACTCCGGAAAAGCCTATGGTACTTACTTTGGCACACGGCCTGAGTGAGAGCCACACGGTACATATCGCTATGACGGAATTTGCAGATAAGGTGGAGGAGCGTACCAACGGAAGAATTAAGGTTGAGATATTCCCAAATGGTCAGCTTGGCTCTGAGAATGAGAATATGGAGCAGCTGATGGCAGGCGTTATTTCTATGACAAAAGTTTCAGCTCCCGGACTTGCTACTTATAATGAGTCATACCACACCTTTGGACTTCCCTACATTTTTGATGATACAGAGAATTTCTATCGCGTGATGGATTCTCAGAAGATGAGAGATTTCTTCTTATCCTCTGAGGATGATGGATTTGTAACCCTTACTTACTATACCTCAGGAGCGCGTTCTTTTTACACGAAGAACAAGGCTGTCCGCACACCGTCTGACTTAAAGGGCTTGAAGATCCGTGTGCAGGATATGAAGTCCCAGACTGATATGATGAAGGCTCTGGGCGGTATCCCGGTAGCTATGTCTTATGGCGATGTGTATACGTCTCTTCAGACCGGTATTATTGATGGTACGGAGAACAATGAAACTGCCCTTACCACCGGTAAACACGGTGAGATTTGTAAGGTGTTTTCCACGGATCAGCACGCTATGATTCCAGATGCTGTGGTTATGAGCGCCAAGGTTTGGAAGACTATCAGCCCTGAGGATCAGCAGATCATTCTGGAGGCAGCCTATGAGTCTACAGACAGCCACAAGGTGGCATGGGATGCAGCCATTGAAGATTCAATCAAGGAAGCAGAAGAAATGGGTGTGACCTTTGTAAATGATGTGGATAAGGAAGCCTTCCGTGAGGCTACCAGTGGGATGCTGGAGGAATACTGCCAGCAGTATCCGGGGGTTCAGTCACTTCTGGACATTATTAACTCTATAGAATAAGGGGGAGAGCTTATATGAAAGAATTTTTCACAGTTACAAAGCGCTGGATGAACTTTATTTTATCCCGTATGGCAACAGTGCTTCTGTCCATTATGACCCTGCTGGTGTTGTATCAGGTATTCACCAGATATGTTTTAAACAGCCCGGCAGCATTTACGGAGGAGCTGGTTCGTTACTCTCTGATTTGGACTGGATTTATTGGAGCTGCTTATGCTTTTAGTACAAGAGAGCATATGTCCCTGGTAATTTTGAGAGACAGCTTAAAGCCTTCCGGGAGAAGGATTCTTATGATAAGCATTGATGTGCTGATCCTGTTATTTGCCATTTTTGTTATTACCATCGGTGGATTTAAGCTGGCGATGAGTGCACAGAAGGTATATTCTGCACTTCTTGGAATTCCCAGAAGCCTTGTATATGCCATGGCTCCTATCTCAGGACTGTTTATTATTGTGGCACAGATCATTAATATTTATGAAGATGTAACAGGAATCACCATTGAAGGGGGGAATGAGTAATGAGTATCGGACTTACAACTGTCATCCTGTTTGTAGTATTTGGTATCCTGCTGTTTGTTGGCTGCCCAATTTCCGTTGGTATTGTAATATCATCCATTGTTGCCGCTGTTTCCTCTCTCTCATGGGATCAGATTACCTTTATTACCATGCAGAAAATGAACAGTGGTGTTGAGAGCTTCTCACTCCTTGCAATCCCTCTGTTTATTCTGGCAGGAAATATTATGAATAACGGCGGTATTGCAAGACGTCTGGTGAATTTTGCGAAGCTGTTTGTGGGCTGGATTCCAGGTTCTCTGGCACAGGCTAATATTGTAGGAAATATGCTGTTTGGTGCTTTATCCGGATCCTCTGTAGCAGCCGCTTCTGCTATGGGTGGATGTATCTACCCCATCCAGAAGGACGAGGGATATGATCCTGCTTTTGCAACCGCTGCCAACATTGCTTCTGCTCCTACCGGACTTTTGATTCCTCCTACCAGTGCATTTATCGTGTACTCTACCGTTGCCGGAGGCGTGTCTATTTCCACATTGTTTATGGCTGGTTATATTCCTGGTATCCTGATGGGACTTGGATGTATGATCGTTGCATTTGTGTATGCGAAAAAGCATAAATATCCTGTTTCTGGAAAGGCGACAGCACAGGAGTTTGTGAAAGTAACATTGGAGGCGATTCCAAGCCTTCTTCTGATTGTGATTGTAATTGGAGGTATTGTAAGCGGTATCTTTACTGCAACAGAGGGAGCTGGTATTTCTGTACTGTACTGCCTGATTCTGTCTTTATGCTACAGAAGTATGTCCATGAAGAGCTTTACAAAGATTCTGGTGAGCAGTGCGTGCACCAGCGGTATTATCCTGTTCCTGATCTCCGCCTCATCTGCCATGTCTTTTGTTATGGCATATTCAGGAATTCCGGCAGCTATCAGCAACGCAATTATGAGTGTTTCCAGCAATAAATACGTGATTTTCTTGCTGATGAATGTGATTCTCCTGGTTGTTGGTATGTTCATGGATATTACACCGGCAATTCTGATCTTTACACCTATTTTCCTGCCCATTGCTCAGAGCATGGGAATGTCTGACATCCAGTTCGGTGTTATGCTGATCTTTAATATGTGTCTGGGCAACATCACACCGCCGGTAGGTTCTGTTTTGTTTGTGGGATGTGGAATTAGCAAGATCAGCATTGAGCAGGTAGCAAAGACCCTGATACCTTACTTTGCTGTATTGATTGCAGTGCTCCTGGCTGTTACCTATATTCCAGCTTTGTCTCTGGGAGTTCCTTCTTTAATGGGGCTCATCTAGAGGTTGGAATTCTTGAATGTAGGATAATTTTTGATGAATAAGTAAAATCCCGATTTTCTTCTGTAAGAGCCTGAGCTCTTGGAAGGTCGGGATTTTTTTGATTGGTTTTATGGGAAGTATTGTAACAGTTCTACAGCTGCGGCAAAGTTTCTCTGTTATGGGCGAGGCTGGTTTTGGGACGCCAGACCTAGTTGTATGGGTTTTGCTGCCAGTGCAGCCGCAACGCACTTAAAGAGATCCAGGGGGATAAAGGGCAGGACGGCAGCTGTAAAGGCTGCCATCCATTCCATCCCGGTGAGAAGCTTCAGATAGAGGGTTCCAATGAGATAGATAGCAGGCATACCCACCACGATTGTGACTGCACAGTATCGGCGGAAATGGTAGGAGCTGCCCTTTAATAAGGACATCAAGGGCACTGCCACCAGCCAGGAGAAAATGTATCCGCCAGTCGGCCCAAAGAGCCTTCCCGGCCCGCCTGTGGCTCCTGAAAATACCGGAAGCCCCATAAAACCTAATAAAATATAGAGAAGAAGGGTGTAGGCTGCTTGCTGGGGGGTGAGAAGAAGAGCCATCAGGTTGATGATGAAGGTCTGGGCGGTGAGACTTACAGGTGAGAAGGGAAGGGGGATCACAATGTAGGCTGATACACAGAGAAGAGCGGAAAATAGAGCCATTTTTGTTAGTTCCTGCGTTTTTAATTTGGGATTCATAAGTACCTCCTGGGAATCAATCGTTTGTGGTGCGATAGAATGTCTAGCCACATTATATCATGATGATGAAAAATGTCAACCGAATTAAAACACAAGGTTTACAATCCGGATGTAGGATTATAATACATGGTTACAACTAAATAATTGAGATGTAGGAGTACTTATCTCACCGTATGCCATTCCATTTTATTTGAAAAAACCATTCTGTCCTGTAAAGTCGTCATATTCACGATGCATTATTTGATAATTTAACGCAAACATACATAGAGTTGCCTGACGACTGTAAGCCATTACCCGGGAAAGGTGTTATTCTGATACCTATGATACTGTATAAACAGCTTTCTTTGGCGGATATCTTCAAGATTGCCAAAATAAATTTGATAATGACAAACCATTTTTATGCATCAACGGGAAGAACCCGTAAATACTCTTTGCAGACTTTCCTACTACTATTACTTTAACCCAAGGATCCTGAAGGATGTCGTGAACAAACAACAACAAAAAAAGAGGGGGAGGGTCATCTGCCCCGGATCGCCTTGGAGGAGGGCGATGCCGGGGCGGTGGAGAGTTGGGCGATAGTGTGGTTCTGATTGATTAAAATGAAAAAGAGAGATATACTAAAGTAATGAGCAGTCGGGATGGGAAGCATTAATACCAACAACACCGTTTTTTCATTGTCTATTCAATCTAATAGGTATTTCACACGAGCATCAGGGGGAAATGCGTAAAACGAATGCTGTGAATGAGGGACGGATGGCTGACTTAATTACGGACGTAAAGTCCTGGGACAAGATGGATCATTCCTTACTGAATGTAAGGGATATTAACCATAAATATACTGTAGGAGGAATAAGAACATGATGGAATACATCCCTATGACGATAGGAAAACAAAAAAATATCGCACTCATTGCCCACGACGAGAAGAAGAAGGAGCTGATTCAGTGGTGTGCTTCCCATAAGGAGATTCTTCGGAAGCATTTTCTCTGTGGAACAGGAACGACGGCCAGAATGATAACGGATGACACGGGACTTCCTGTAAAAGGATACAACAGCGGCCCTCTGGGAGGCGACCAGCAGATCGGAGCTAAGATTGTAGAGGGGAAGATCGATTTGATTGTCTTTTTCTCCGATCCCCTCACTGCCCAGCCCCACGACCCCGATGTAAAAGCATTACTGAGAATTGCTCAGGTTTACGACATCCCCATTGCAAACAATAAGGCAAGTGCAGATTTTATCATCACGTCTCCTTTTATGGAAGAGGAATATGAGCATGATGTGATAAACTTCAAGAAAAATATTGCAGAGCGGGCCAATACTCTGTAGTGCAAGAGGAGAGGAAGCTGGCAGAAGGAAGGGTGGGAGATGGCAAAAAACCATTGTAGAGGGATGTTCCTTTTTATCTTAGCGCTGGCAGTGCTTCTCTCAGCTTGTTCTGGTAAGAGAAAAGGAGGAGATTTGCCTTATACAGTTCCTGAGTTTGTTCTTACGTATGGGGAGAACCAGGAGGAGGACTATCCTACCACCCAGGGGGCTTACAGGTTTGCTGAGCTGGTAAGAGAAAAGACCAATGGGAAGGTTGAGATTCAGGTAAAAGCAGGCGGGGTTCTGGGGGATGAAAAGAAGGTGATTGAGCAGCTTCAGTTTGGAGGAGTGGACTTTGCCCGTGTGTCGCTGTCTCCTTTGGCAGAGTTCGTCCCCAAATTAAATGTGCTTCAGCTGCCGTACCTGTATAATGACAGAGCGCACATGTGGAAGGTGCTGGAGGGGCCCATAGGAGATGATTTTATCAACTCCTTTGAAGGCTCCAGGATGGTGGCTTTATCCTGGTATGATGCAGGTGCACGCAGCTTCTATTCTTCAAAATCCCCTGTCACGTCGCTGGAGGATATGAAGGGCAGGAGAATCCGGGTTCAGGAATCAGGACTAATGATTGATACCATGAATGCTCTGGGTGCCATCCCTGTTCCCATGGCCTTTGGAGATGTGTACTCTGCCCTTCAGACAGGAGAGATTGATGGGGCTGAGAATAATTGGCCTTCCTATGAGTCTGCCAGACATTATGAGGTTGCAGCTTATTTTACTATGGATGAGCACACCAGGGTTCCAGAGCTTCAGCTGGCTTCCCGCTCTACCTGGGAGAAGCTCCCAGTGGAGTACCGGACTGTGATCCAGGAGTGTGCCAGGGAGTCTGCCCTCTATGAGCGTGAGCTTTGGGAGACACGGGAACGGATTTCAGAAGAAAAGGTGCGAAAGGCCGGATGCAAGGTGAGAGAGCTTCCCTTAAGGGAAAAGATCAGATTTCAGGAAGCAGTGGCGCCTATGTATGAGAAATATTGCTGGGAGTATGTGGATATAATTGAAGCCATTCAGAAAGCAGGGCAGGAGACGAAGCAGAGTCAAAATTTATCTGGCACAATGGGTTACTTTAACGATACAAACTTGAGAAATTAGGGGAACAATAATGAGTGATAATTATATCAATTTGGATACAGAAAATATTGAAAGTGAACATCTTTGTTGTGCGATTGCAGATAAAAAACATCAGGCAGGGGTAGCCATAAAAAAAGAATGGTTAAAAGAGCGAATTGCCGAGGGTCATGTTTTTCGTAAGCTTGATGAAAAAGGAAAAGTATTCATTGAGTACGCTCCTTTGGAAACAGCATGGGTGCCTGTTCATGGCGAAAATTATATGTATATCTATTGCCTTTGGGTATCTGGCTCGTTCACAGGTAAAGGATATGCAAAATCTCTTATTGAGTATTGTATCAATGATGCAAAACAAAAAGGGAAGTCGGGAGTATGTATTCTTAGCTCAAGAAAGAAAAAACCTTATTTATCAGACAAAAAGTTTCTGATCAAATGCGGATTTGAAGTCGCAGATACAGCCGGAAATGAGTATGAACTGTTGGCACTATCCTTTAATGATGAAAAGCCGCATTTTTCTGAAGGTGTAAAGGAAATGAAAATTGGCAGTAAGGATCTGACAATATATTATGGGCTGCAATGCCCATATATCCCCAACTGTATTGAGCAGGTACAAGAATATTGCAGCAAAAACAATATTCCACTAAGGCTGATTGCCGTAGATACCTTAGAAAAGTCAAAAACTCTTCCCTGCATTTTTAATAATTGGGCTGTCTTTTATAACGGGGAGTTCGAAACAAATCACCTCTTGAATGAAACCTTTTTGAAAAAGAAATTCAATTTATAGAGGAAAGTCTTATGCTCTATACAAAAGCAAAAGGAATTTTATCTTCATCAAACGGCATGAATTTATATCGTGGCTGCTCTCATGGGTGCATATACTGCGACTCAAGAAGCAGGTGCTATCACATAGGGCATGATTTTGCTGAGAAGATTGTCGTTCGTGCAGCTGCCGGATCTCACGGCAAAGTAAAGCGAACACAACAAATTGACAGTTTCTATAAAGGCATTGGAACTCTTGAAATGTCAAAGATTTATGCAACAAGGCAGAAATAAGAAAAACGGCATAGCCGTTCAGCTATACCGTTTCTCTTTTCCCTCACAATGTTTTCTTATGGGAATGTACATTTGAGCACCCCTGTTTTTTTGAAAAGATCATGGATTAGGAAATTGGGATAATAAATGCATCGGTAGAGTTACCTCCTGGATTTGCAGGCTGGGAGGCCTCAGTGGGAGGATTAACAGGAGAAACCGGGCTTTGGGTTCCTGGAGAGGGGGCAGGAGCAGTGGTTGTGCCAGGGGTCACGTTATTAGAGGGTACAGTGGTAGTCTCAGCTGCTTTCGTTGCTTCGCTGGCCTTGGCAGTTTCCTTGGCTTTGGTGGTTTCCTGAGCCTTAGCAGTTTCCTTGGCTTTCGTTGTTTCCTGAGCCTTGGCAGTTTCCTTGGCCTTAGTGGTCTCCTTTGCTTTGGTGGTTTCCTTGGCTTTAGTGGTCTCCTTTGCTTTGGTAGTTTCCTTGGCCGTAGTGGTCTCCTTTGCTTTGGCGGTTTCCTTGACCTTAGTGCTCTCCTTTATTTTAGAAGGTTCCTTCGCCTTAGCTCCCTCCTTTGCTTTGCTATCAGTGTCGGAATTCTTGGAGAAATTTCCGTTGGTTCCATTGGTACCGTCAGAAGGGAAGTCATCTCCTCTGTTTTTGGTATCAATCCCTTCCACGATGTGGCTGAAGGAAGCGCTGCTTATGTTACCCACATAATCTGAGACGAAGATGTTAAGAAGGGAGGTATCCATGGGAAATGTAACTTCTCCTGTCTCCTTGTCATAGCTGGATGGTTTTACCGTCTGATCATTCTCATCCATTCCGTAGAGGGAATCAAAGTTGATGCCTGATAAGCTGTCCTCCACCGTAACAGTCAGCTTCCCATCCTCCATCACATAATTTTCCTGATCAATGGAAGGCGGACCGTCGTCCAGTGAGGCAATATGATCGTATTCTCTGTCAGACATGCCGTTCCAGCCTACCACATATACTTCCAGAGTTCCATTGCTGGTGAGGGTGGTGGTGTAGACGCCCTTTTCCTTTTTCAGCTCAATGGGCTCTGATTCCAGAGTGACAGTCATGGACTTTACAGGGAGGAGAGTGTGAACCTTGATGGACAGATCAACTGTTTTGTAGTCCTTGGTATCGGAAATTGCACACTCTATCCTGGGGCTGGAGACAGCTAAAAACAGGATCAACAGGTTTATAAGAACAAAAGGAAGTATGTAGCAGATAAGAGAGAACAGCAGCTTATTATCCTTCCAGGAACGTTTGTTGTAAGTGTTGCGCTGGCTGCTTTTGCCGCGCTGACTGCTCTGGGGGCTTAAGGTGCGCTCGCCCCTGGGCGCAGAGTAGGATGAGTGACGATTCATGAATATCCTCCTTAGTTATATGGCACGTAAAAATACTTCTATAGCATAGCAGAAAATCCTTTTACTTACAAGTTATCTTTTCTTACATCTTAAAGAGGAAAATGTTAATAGTGTTAAATAATTCCTGAAGATTCTATAGGGCTATTCAAATTGCCCGATGATTATGGTATGATAGTTGCGAAGTCCAAATGAGAGAAGACAAACGATAGATAAGATACATCATCACAAGAAGGAGCAGACTTATGAGATCCATGATTGAGACAGCAGCTGTGTTTGCTGAGAAAGCTCACAGAGGCATGTTTAGAAAGGGGACTAACATTCCCTATATTACCCATCCCATGGAGACGGCAGTTATTGTATCTGCTTTTACCGATGATCCGGAGGTGCTTTCAGCGGCTTTGCTCCACGATGTGGTGGAGGATTGCGGCGTAACGGGGGAGGCACTCAGGGAAGCCTTTGGATCAAGGGTGATGGATTTGGTGCTGTTGGAAAGCGAAGATAAAACCAAGACCTGGAAGGAGCGCAAAGGAGGTACAGTTGATCGTTTACATGCAGCTTCAAGGGAGGTTAAGATCATTGCCCTTGGGGATAAGCTTAGCAATATGCGTTGTATTGCCCGGGATTACCTGGTTTTAGGGGATGCTGTCTGGGAGAGATTTAACGAGAAGAATAAGGAGAAGCAGGCCTGGTACTATTGGCAGGTAGCGTTGGCCTTAGAGGAACTAAAGGATCATATGTACTACAAAGAATACGTTTTGCTCTGCAGGCAGGTGTTTGGTGGAGAGCAGTCCCATAGAGAGGATTAAGTGTAGGTCGAAAGGAGCAGGTCATGATAAAGGGAAGGATAGGATGTAAGATTTTGGCAGCTGTAGTAACTGCCGGAATCTTTTTTAGCCTGCAGGGAATGTCTGTTTATGCTGACACGGGTTATATTGGAAGTCTTACAGTAGGAGAGTCAGGGATTAAAGGGGCGGAGGAGAGTCTGGAATTGCAGCCCTCTGTCCGGCAGGAGTTGTCGTCTCCCCAGATAAATTACAGCGGATTTCTAGCTGCGGATCACTGGACTGCTGTAACGGCAGACAATGAGGCGTGCGCCGGTTCTGCCGGAATCTGGCTTACTGCCATGAAGGCGAATTTAATACAAATTCCCCAGGGGGTTCAGATAGGAATCCGCTATCAGGCAAACCTGAGTGGTTCCGGGTGGCTGGACTGGTCTGAGGATGGGGCAGAAGCCGGCAATACAGCAGGTGTGATGCCTTTGGAGGCTATTCGGATGGAGCTTACCGGCAGTGGGGCAGAGCAGTATGATCTGTATTACCGTGTTCTTCAGAATGGGACGTGGACTGACTGGGCTTCCAATGGGGCTGGTGCAGGCGTGGAGGGTGTGGGGCTTCGGGTAGACGGTATCTGCGCTTCCATCACTGCAAAGGGAGCGGGGGTTCCTCAGGAGCCAGTGGCTGTTATTTCCCCTGTTGACCCATCGAAGCCAATGATTGCCCTTACCTTTGATGATGGGCCAAAGACTTCTGTGACAAGCCGAATTCTGGATCGGCTTCAGGCCAATGGGGCAAAAGCCACCTTTTTTATGATTGGCAGGAATGTGAATAACAACTCAGGAGTGGTTAAAAGGATGGTGGAACAGGGCTGTGAGGTAGCCAACCACACCAATGATCACAAGTATATCACTAAGATCAGCGACAGGGAGGTTGTGAGTCAGATTGTCTCTGCCAACCAGAAGATAGAAGCTGCCTGTGGGGTATCGCCATCTCTGGTGCGTCCTCCGGGAGGATATATTGATGGTCATTCTTTGTCGGTGCTGGGAGGCCTGAGAATGCCTGCTATTTTATGGTCCATTGACACAAGGGACTGGCAGCATAGAAATGCCCAGAAAACCATTAATACAGTTTTAAGCCAGGTGAAGGACGGAGATATTATCCTGATGCATGATATTTACAGTACGACCGCAGATGCAGCAGATGTGCTGATACCTGAACTGACAGCCAGAGGCTATCAGCTTGTGACAGTCAGTGAGCTGGCTGCCTACAGAGGCGGTGTTTTGGCAGGCCATAGATATAGTCAATTCCGTTAGATTGGTATTTGCTATAAAGCAGGTGATGAAGGTATCTCTCTTAGTGGAAGGGAGATACAGGACAAACGCATGAGTAAATAAATTATGAACAAATCCCCTTTTTCTGGTATG
>MJGMH2__coassemble_1235_pt1 | contig 13851 bp, 13 predicted proteins | sample MJGMH2__metabat2_low_PE_014 | metagenome-assembled genome bin MJGMH2
ACAACTCTTAAAAACTTTTCATTATACTATTGACTTTTTATTTGCAGGCTGTTATGAATTGAGAAATCCGGCCTGCACTCAGCAAACCGGATTACCTTTCACTTGTCTGACTTATAAAGATTCTTATTCTGAGCGGAAGCGTCTTGCCTGCTCTTCCATTAATTCTTTATCTTCAAAATAATTAATTTTCATCGCTCTCTTTACATCAGCTAAGGTCTGTGCAGCTTTCGCCTGAGCCCTTTTGCTTCCCTCTTCCAGAATCTTGTACACAGAGGGGATGTCCTTTGCAATCTCTCTGCGGCGCTGGCGGATGGGGCGCAGCTCCTCCTGGATGACCTGATTGAGGAGCTTTTTAACCTTCACATCCCCCAGACCACCTCTTTGATAGTGAGCCTTAAGCTCCTCCAGATTCTTATAATCTGGCAGGTATCGTTCAAAATGCTCCTCCCAGCAGAATGCATCCAGATAAATAAATACAGGGTTTCCTTCCACCTGTCCCGGATCTTCCACACGAAGATGATTGGGATCGGTAAACATGGACATAATCTTCTTTTTGATGTCCTCCTCAGAATCGGAAAGGTAGATGCAATTCCCCAGGGACTTACTCATCTTCGCCTTCCCATCAATGCCTGGCAGACGCAGACACGCCTTATTGTCAGGCAGAAGGATATCCGGCTCCACCAGAGTCTCCCCATAGACAGAGTTAAACTTGTGGACAATCTCCCTGGTCTGCTCAAGCATAGGCGCCTGATCCTCCCCTACCGGGACAGTTGTGGCCCTAAATGCGGTGATATCTGCCGCCTGGCTGATTGGGTAGGTGAAGAAGCCCACAGGAATGCTTGTTTCAAAGTTTCTCATCTGAATCTCAGACTTAACCGTAGGGTTTCTTTGCAGTCTGGACACAGTTACCAGATCCATATAGTAGAAGGTCATCTCGCACAGCTCCGGAATCTGAGACTGAATGAATAAAACGGATTTGTCCGGATCCAGTCCGCAGGCCAGATAATCAAGAGCCACCTCAATAATGTTCTGGCGCACCTTCTCAGGATTATCCGAATTATCTGTTAATGCCTGAGCATCTGCTATCATAATATAAATCTCGTCATATTCTCCTGAATTCTGAAGTTCCACTCTTCTTTTTAAAGAACCTGCATAATGCCCTACATGAAGCCGCCCTGTGGGGCGATCTCCGGTCAGTATAATTTTTCCCATCTGATAGTTCCCTCTCGCTTCCTAGAAGTCCAGACAACCCAGGCCTGAACGCTCTTTTTCACTTGTAATAGCATAACCTAAAGATCTACTCCTGTCAAGAATCCTGTGATTAGGTTTGGATAGAAGCTCCTTTTATTACTTTTTCAAATAGCTCAGGCACAGGAGCGGTGAATTCCATTCCTCCTAACTGCGCAAGGGGAGCAGAAAGTGTATCTGGCATAATCAGTTTCCAGGAGTGAAGGAGCTGGGAGCAGACGCCATAGCTTCCTTTCATCTCTTCATTCAATGTTCTGTTTCCATACTTATAATCTCCCAATATAGGATGTCCGATGGAAGCCAGATGAGCCCGAATTTGGTGACTGCGTCCTGTGATCAGTTTTACCTGGAGAAGAGTATATATGTCATTTCCTGACAGAGGAAGATACTCTGTCAGAATAGGCACGCTGTTTTCCACCTCCTGAGAATAGATGGACACAGTATTAGAAGCTTCCTCTTTTTTTAGAAATCCGGAGATAAGCTGTTTTGTTTCCAAATGACCTGCTACAATACACTGATAGTATTTGTGGATGGTTCTGTCTTTAAAGAGCTGATTCATAATCTGAAGCCCTGACAGGGATTTTCCTGCTACTACCAGACCGCTGGTGTTCCGATCCAGACGGTTGCAGATAGATGGTCTAAACGTTTTTAGCTGACTGACGGGAAGGGAGCCTGAATCAATCAGATAGTTAAGAATCAATTCATTCAAGGAGATATCCTTATCCTTCGCCTTCTGGGACAGGATACCAGAGGGCTTATTTACCACCAGGATATGATCATCCTCATAGATCATATCCAGATGCTTCCTTTCAAAGCCTCCGAACCCGGTATTTTCCCTGGGACCTCTAGAAGAAGGGGTTACCCCTGGGGAGGAGGCAGAGGGAAGGGGAGCAGAAAATTTCTCTATGGTCTCATTGGAAAAAAAAAGCTGTATGGCATCCCCTTCCAAAAGCCGCTCAGAGCCATTGCATTTCTTTCCGTTTAGTGTAATATTCTTTTTCCGCATCATCTTGTAAAGAAAGCCTTTACCTGCCCGATCCAGATACTTTGCAAGCAGCTTATCCAGGCGCTGTCCAGCCTCATTGGATGTTACATTCAATGTCTCCATCTGAGAATTCTCCTTGTAGTCTTTTCTTCCTGTTAGCCGAATTGACGCATCAGCTTCAGCAGCCAGCTGTGGGGAAGGACTTTACACAGAAGAAGAAACATCTTCATGGTAAATCCGTATACTGATATCTCTCTTCCTGCCACGCTGTCTCGAATGGCCTTTGCAACGACTCTCCTTGGGTTTGCCATTACCAAAAGCTTATAAAGAGGGATCTCCCCTGTGGTCTGAGCAATATCAAAAAACTCCGTTTTAACAGGGCCTGGGCAAACTGCCGTTACATAGATATGTCTGGATTTCAGTTCCTGATTCAGCGCTCTGCTGTAGCTTAACACAAATGCTTTGGTTGCCCCATAGATGGCAAAGCCAGGCTGAGGGAGGAAGGCCGCAGAGGAAGAAAATTGAATGATACGGCTGTTGGGACTCATGTAAGGAAGCACCATGCGGGTTACAGCACAGAGAGCTTCACAATTAAGCCCTACCATATTGGTTTCATCTAAAAGGCTCACTGTATCCACTCTGCCAATTTTTCCGAAGCCTGCTGCATTCACCAGGAATTTCACCTGGGGTTTTTCTGATTCCAGACACTCCTCCAGAAGCCTTCTATCTTCCTTCAGGGTCAAATCCAGAGGGAACTTGCGCAATGTCACTCCCACTCGTTGTTCCAGTTCGTCCATACGCTCTTTTCTTCTGGCAATGATCCACATCTCATCAAATTCATTGAAATGCTCCCACAGCTGAACAATCGTTTCCCGTCCCATACCAGAGGAAGCTCCCGTTACTACAGCAATCTTCATATGATAGATTATCCTTTCTTTTTGTGAACATTACGGATTGTTTTCTTAGGGCGGCCGGATCTGGAGCCTGGAGTCTTTGGTCTATGTTCTCCCTCCATTCCTCCCCTCTTATTTCCCTTGTCCATGCCCCTTGGTCGAATCAGACACTTTTTATCATACCCAATCAGATCGGTTCGTCCGGCCCCTCTCAGAGCTTCTGCCACCAGGTCATAATTTTTGGGATTCCTGTATTGAATCAAAGCTCGCTGCATGGCTTTTTCGTGGGGATTGACAGGAACATAAACCTGCTCCATCGTGCGGCAGTCATACCCTGTATAATACATGCAGGTGGAAATGGTGGAGGGGGTTGGATAAAAATCCTGAACCTGCTCTGGCATATATCCCAGATCTCTAAGATATTCAGCCAGCTCCACTGCCTCCTTCATGGAGGAGCCTGGATGGGAGGACATAAGATAGGGAACCAGATACTGCTCCTTCTTAAGTGCTCCATTCATCTCCTTATAGGCTTTTGCAAATTGACGGTATACATGGTTTTTAGGCTTGCCCATTCGGGCTAAAACCTGATCGGATACATGCTCTGGAGCTACCTTTAGCTGTCCGCTCACGTGATGCTCGCACAGTTCTTTGAGAAATGCTCTGTTGGAATCTGCCATCACATAGTCAAAGCGGATGCCGGAACGGATGAATACCTTTTTCACCTTTGGGATTGCCCGCAGCTTTCTTAACAGAGCGGTATAATCTGAATGGTCTGCATTTAAGTTTTTACAAGGCTCTGGGAAGAGGCATTGCTTATTGGGGCAGGCTCCCTTTGTCATCTGCTTTTCACAGGCTGGAAAGCGGAAGTCTGCTGTAGGCCCTCCCACATCATGAATATATCCTTTGAAATCCGGCTCTTCTGTGAGAAGCCTGGCTTCCTCTACCAGGGACTTATGACTTCTTACCTGGATAATTCTTCCCTGATGGAAGGTCAATGCACAGAAGCTGCATGCTCCAAAGCATCCCCGATTGCTGATCAAACTAAACTTAATCTCCCGTATGGCTGGAACTCCTCCCAGCTCTTCATAGGAGGGATGATAATTTCTCATGTAGGGCAGATCGTAAACATCATCCATCTCTTCCTGCTTTAAAGGCTTTGAAGGTGGATTCTGGACTACAAAAAGATTGTCTCCATAAGGCTCCACCAATCGTTTTCCCAAAAAAGGATCTGTATTATTATATTGAAGATAGAAGCTTTTTGCATAATTCTTCTTATCAGCCCTTAGCTCTTCAAAAGCAGGAAGTATTTTATAATCGTAAACAGACTCCAAATCCTTTGTCTTATAAACAGTTCCATCAATAAATGTGATGTCCTTTATATCAATCCCACTGCTCAGAGCATCTGCAATTTCTATAATGGATCGCTCGCCCATACCGTAGGAAATCAAATCTGCCTGAGAATCCAGCAGCACAGAACGCTTTAATTTATCAGACCAGTAATCATAATGCGCCAGGCGCCGAAGGCTGGCTTCTATTCCCCCTGCAATCACAGGGACATCCTTGTAAACAGAGCGAATCAAATTACAGTAGACAGCCACTGCATAATCCGGGCGTTTTCCCATCACTCCGCCAGGTGTGTAGGAATCCTCTTTTCTCCGTTTCTTTGAGACGGAATAATGGTTCACCATGGAATCCATATTCCCCGCAGATACCAGAAATCCCAGTCTGGGGCGTCCTAAGGCCTGAATGCTCTTAGAATCCCTCCAGTCAGGCTGAGAAATAATACCCACCTTGTATCCATGTGCCTCCAGTGTCCGGGAGATAATCGCTGTTCCAAAGGAAGGATGATCCACATAGGCGTCCCCTGATACATAGACAAAATCGCACTGTTTCCATCCTCTGATACTCATATCCTTCCGATTCATAGGTAAATAGTCATGTTTCATCCTGCTGCTCCATTTAATAATTCAAAATAATCTTTGATATAGTAGTCTGCCAGCTGCGCCTTTTCCTCCTTCATATCCAGGGAAAATGTATCCTCCACAGCGAATACTGTCATACCCGCCCTCTTCCCAGCCTGAATACCAGCTGGTACATCCTCAAAAACCACACAATCCTCAGGATTCACATTCAGCCTGCCTGCCACATTTAGATAGATATCAGGAGCAGGCTTTCCAGCAGGAACTTCACAGGCTGTGGCAACCACCTGAAAGTACTGTCTGATATCCAAAGCGTCCAGCACTGCATCTACCATTGCTTTTCCATTGCTTGTGGCAATGCCCACTGCCATTCCCTGTTCTTTGATATAGTCCAGAAATGCTCTTGCACCAGGCTTTAAAGAAACCTCTCTCTGATACTTCTCAAGAGACATCTGAACCCAGGCTTCCTTAATTTCATCCAAAGAAACCTCCAGTTTAAACCGTTCTTTAAAATAGGAGGCAGTTTCCGAAAAGCTCATGCCTTCTATCTCCTTCTGCAAATCCTTGGGGCATTCCAGTCCGAACCGGGATAGATACTCTATGTCGATAGACTTCCACATCCACATAGAATCGACCAGAGTACCATCTAAATCAAATATGACTGCTTTTTTATGACTCAATTTCATTTTATCCTATTTCCTTTTACAGTAATCCTGCGCTCTTCCTTTTACTCTTTTAAAGACTCAATTTCCTTCTCCCTTAAAGGACGATATTGTCCTGGCGCAAGGGAATCATCCAGCACCAGAGAGCCCATGGAAAGACGTTTCAGATAGATCACTTCACATCCCAGCGCCTGAAACATTCGTTTTACCTGATGAAACTTTCCCTCATGAAGTGTAACTTCTGCTTCATGGTCACTGAGTGGCTTCAATCGGGCGGGAAGAGTCTTTACACCATCCTCCAAAAAAATTCCATCTTCAAACTTCTGTTTCCCATCATCAGGCAAATCTCCGAGGAATCTGACCCTGTAGACCTTATCCACATGCTTTTTTGGAGAAAGGAGATTATGAGCCAGCGCTCCGTCATTTGTAATGAGAAGCAGCCCCTCTGTGTCAATATCCAGACGTCCTACCGGAAAGAGATCCCTTCGGTAAGCTGTATGGATCAGCTCAACTACAGTGGGATACCGCCCGTCCTCTGTGGCAGATACAACACCCTGAGGCTTATTTAACATATAGTATTCCATTCCGGCATACTCAATTCTTTCTCCATCCAGACAGACTCGGTGTATCTCCGGATTCACCTTCACCATAGGTGAGCGAACTACTTCATCGTTGACCTGAACTCGTCCTTTCCGAAGAAGCTCTTTCACCTGACTGCGGGTTCCCTGCCCCATGTCTGCCAGAAATTTATCAAGACGCAGCACAGGGTTTTTGTTCGTTCCCCTATCTTCCATTCTTCAGCCTCCTGCTATTTACTGCCATCTCCATCCTGGATAATACTTGTTTTTCAGGCGCATCCCTTCTCCTTTGGCCCAGCCCAGGGGGAACGCTTCCACCGCTACCAGGCACCAGCCCTTAAAAGGCCCTTCCCCTTCTTTAAGAAAAATGGTCTCCCCCTTCAGATAACGCAGAATTCGCTCATCTTTTTCCTTAAGACACAGTATATTGGAATACTCATGGGCTTTTAATGCCATAGCAAGAGCCTGAGAAGGCTCAAATCTTCCTTTCTTAAGAACTCCCATCAAAAGTCCTGTGCGCAGGAACCTGAGTGGAAGGTTCCACTGTAATCCCTGGGGCATATAATATACATGATCCTGATGAATCATAATCCGTTTTCTGTCCAGTCTCATCGTTATGTCTGCAAGAAATGAGTTCAAATCCTTCTCCTTTTCAAGAGAGGAGCCCTGGGAAAATCCTGTCTCGTCCAGATTGGAGCAGCTCCTTCCCTTTTTTTGAAGCAATGCCAGAAAATGACCCTCTCCCTTTAATCGATGAGGAAATAACCTCATGCACTCTGACAGACCGATTCCAGAGCAGGATCCGGGAACCTGGTCTAAATCCAGCGTTACCAGCTCCATATCCGGATGCTTATCTAGTACGAATTGAAGGGTTCCTTCATTCTCATAGGTAGAAAAGGTGCAGGTAGAATAGAGAAGCATTCCTCCCGGCTTCAACATGCTCACAGCTGAATCCATAATGCTTCTTTGCAGAGGACCATAATACCCCGGCCCCTTCTCCACCCAATCTTTTATCATGGAATCGTCCCTGCGAAACATACCTTCTCCTGAGCATGGGGCATCTACCAGGATTTTGTCAAAAAACTCAGGCCATACCTGAGCCAGCTTATCCGGACTCTCACTGGTGACACAGATGTTAGAAGCTCCTGCTAATTCCAGGTTTTTTAGAAGAGAGCTTGCTCTTGAGCAGCTGATGTCGTTGGATACCAACAGCCCCTGACCTTGGAGCTTGGAAGCCAGCTCTGTGCTTTTTCCTCCTGGAGCGGCACACAGATCCAGAACCTTGTCTCCCGGAGTGACAGGCAACAGCCCGGCCGGAGCCATGGCGCTGGGTTCCTGAAGATAATAAAGCCCCGCATAATAAAATGGATGCCTGGATGGTTTAGGATCTGCACTTTGCTCATAATAAAATCCTTTTTCAGTCCAGGACACTGGTTCCAGTTTCCAGGGAACCATATGTTTCAGCGTCTCCGGCTGAAGCTTTAGGGTGTTCACTCTTAAACCTGGATTCCATTCCTCTAAAAAGCTGTCTTTATATTGTTCATACTCCTCCCCCAGGATCCCTTTCATCTCTTCCAGAAACTCCTTTGGAAGCTGGTCTGCATCTATCATATTTATACCCTCATTTGTTAATCGCATATTTAACACACTCACCTGTGCACCCAACCGGCGCGATATAATGTCTGACGACATTATATCATACCCTTCGGCTATGATACCCTCTGGGAGGAGGCACACGGTTGGGATTGGTATCTTGCACACTCACGTGTGCACCCAACCGGAGCGATATAATGTCTGACGACATTATATCATAAAAAAGTTCACTTTACAAACTGAATGAATGCGGTAGTTGCCAGGATAGTAACCCATTTTCTAATGTTTTAAATATGGATACTCACCTCCCTCTTTGTACTATCCGGACTTCTCCTTTATTTTTCATAGAACAAGGAACACTCCTCAAATAATGCTCTAATGATCCATAAACTATATTTGCATTTTTTAGACTCCTACGCTATAATCAAGACGCAAAAAGAACAACCGCCCCTCTACAAGGGGTTGGCCTATCGTGAAAGCAGAAAACTCCACCCTCTCTACCGCCAAGTATACAAGGGTGGTTTTTCTATGCCCATTTCCGGGACTTTTGAAAAACGTTACTGACTAATCTTTAGGATTAAGGTCAGCAATGCGATCATGAATGTACAAAAAGACATATAAAAGGCCAACACCTTGCAGTGACACGATTGTTCTTATCCCAATTATATCATAGCCCAAGAGATTTAGTAATCTCATGCTTTCTGCTGCCTGTTTATCTAAAGTCGTATTTACACCCTCTTTAAACATTCCATCTGATTGGATTTCCAGTAAATCTGTTGCAACATTTCCAGCAGCAGCCCAAATGTGCGGCAGAGTGTTTGGAGCCCCCATTCTAATATGAAAATACCTGCCGCCTTTTTTCCAGGTATCTGAGAATCCAATACGGATTCACGCTCATTTCTTCATAATGATCTGTTTTTATGTAAATTCCTACATGGAGATGTACGTCAAAATTCCCCACAGTCCCCTCCGTCTTACCATACCCTGTATCCCCCATATATCCCAGAAGCTCCCCTGCTCTTACTTTGTCCCCTTCTTTCCAGTTTTTAGTATAATTGTATAAATGGGCATAGTACACATAGGCTCCGCTCTTGGTTCGGATTCCAATACGCCAGCCACCCATTTCCAGCCACCCCGCCTTTTCCACCGTTCCATCACTGATACTTACCACCGGATAAGAGCCTCTTGGCAGTTTATTTCCCATAATATCACACCCCTCATGCTTTCTTCCACCCTGGCGTTCAGCTTCCGCCTTATCCTCCTCCTTTACGTAGCTTCGACCTTCCATCCAGCCGTTTTCAAAGAGAATATCCGGTGTATTACGATCCAAAGAGGAAGGAACAGGAAAATAGACCAAATCCTCCAGCACTGTCTCATAGGCATTTCTCAGCTTTCTATAATCAGATGGTCTGGAAGCCAGTAAAAGATGATTGTCATACCTTCCATCCTCCACCTTAGTCAGATCATAATCGTGTTCAATCATAAGAGTCGTAAGTTTGTCAAAGTCCAGCGAATCCCACTGTGTTATTCCATCCCCCAGCTTCATCCAACGAAACTCACTGCTCTCCCAGGTATAAGGACCCAGCTGGTAATAATCAGGATTCATAATCAGATAATTAGTAATGGAGCACTGAAACACAGCTAAAAGCAGAATCAGAATAAAAGGCATAGCTCACCACCCGTTACAATATATTGTATAAACCATTGTATTCAGGTGTCTATGAAAAAATCCATCCCGGGTATCCTGTCTGTTCTTTGCCTGCTGATGCTTTTATTTCACCCTCAATTAGCGCTTGAGGGTGCGAGGCAGGGACTGTTGCTTTGGGGAAATATAGTTCTCCCTACCCTTCTTCCCTTTATGATATGCTCCGGGGTGATTGTGGCTATGGATGGGATCCACATTCTGACAGGTCCCTTTCAGCTGATACTCTCAGGCTTTCTCAGATTATCAGAGAAGGGAAGCTACGTCTTCATGAGCGGACTTCTCTGCGGATATCCAATGGGAGCTAAAAATGTCAGTGATTTTTTGGACAGCGGTTGTATTTCACCGGAAGAAGGGGCTTATCTGCTGGCTATTTCTAATCATCCAAGCCCCATGTTTCTGCTGGGTTATATGATGTCCCAGATATCCCAGATTCCAGGCAGCGGAACATTCTGCTCCCTTTGGGCAGTCGCCTCTTCCCTTTATCTTCCGGTTATTCCAATCTCTGTATTAGCCAGACACTACTATCATTACACAAAAAAGAAGGGCTCTTTCTCTGAACATCAAGGTTCTGCAGAAAGCTCCTTTTCGTTTGACAATCATATGATGAGCTCCTTTGAGACAATGGTAAAAATAGGGGGCTACATCATGCTCTTTTCCATTTTAGCTACCTATCTTAGGGTTTTCCCCCTTCCTCTTCCTCCCCTTGTACTTCCTGCCCTTTTAGGGGCAGTTGAAATCACCACGGGAATTCAGTCTATTGCCCAGAGCGTTTCCGGACAGACGGGAGCATTGATGATGATAGGAGCTGCCGCCTTTGGCGGACTCTCTGGTATCTTCCAGACAAAAAGCGTACTAAAAAATGCCGGACTTTCCATCCGGCACTATGTAGCTTGGAAGCTGTTACACAGCTTTTTATCCTGCCTTTTTTTCTATGGAATCATCTGCCTGCAAACCTGAGTCAGGCTGTCTCAGTTCCATTATCTGCTGTCTGAGCAGCCGCGGTCTCTTCACTGGTTTCAGCACCGCCTGACAGTTCATTTCGGTTGGATGACACAATATCATAGCTGGACTGTAACGAGGCCATAAATGCGTCAAACCTCCCTCTTGCCCCTTCCATAGAATGGGTGATGATAGTCTGAAGGCTGTTTAGCATATCATCTGTATACTGAATAGAGCTCTGCCGGATGCCATTGGCATCGTTTACCGCATTGTCAATGATCTCCTGGGCTTGTGCGTTGGCCTGTTCCACCACTTGATTCGCATGGGCATAGGCATGCTGCATAATCTCGTGCTCATTGATCATCTCTGAGGTCTGTTCATTGGCATGGGCTACCATGGAATCTGCCTGCTTTTTCGCATCCTCCAGCATTGCATCTGCCTGAGACTTGGCTTCTCCAAGAATGGTGTCCTGCTGGCTGATGATCTTTTGGTATTTTTGAATTTCATCGGGAATTCTCAAGCGCAGCTCCACAAGTAATTCTTCAATCTCTTCTTTATTTACAATAATTTTGCTGTTTGACAATGCCTGAAACTTACAACTATCTATATACTCTTCTATCTCACTGATTAACTGCTCAATTCTACTCATCATATGGATTCTTCTCCTTCTCCTGATTTGCCCAGGCTATTTAAGCTTGTCCTCTATTTTCATCTGAACCCTTTTTGCAATGGATGGATGAAGGAATTCGCTGATATCTCCCTGATGCTCCCCAATCTCTTTTACAATGCTGGAACTTAAATAGGAATACTTCAAATTTGTAGTCAAAAATATAGTGTCAACCTCAGGAGCCATAACCCGGTTGGTCTGAGCCATCTGAAGCTCATATTCAAAATCTGTAATTGCCCGCAGACCTCTTACAATGATTTTACCCTGATTCTGACGCACAAAATCTATTAATAAGCCCTCAAAAGACTGAACCTCCACATTGGGAAGGCCGGCAGTCATTTCTTCTAACATATTAACACGCTCTTCCACTGAAAATAGTGGCGATTTGGCTTTGTTGTTCAACACTCCAATAATAACCCGATGGAACATTTTCGATGTTCGTTCAATGATATCATAATGTCCTAAGGTAGCAGGATCAAAGCTTCCCGGATAGATTGCTGTCTTCATCTACTCTCCCTTACATACAAATACATGTTGATTGGTTTTATACCTTTTACTCTTGATGAAACGATAGCCGGAAGCTCCCAGCCAGTCAAATTCTGTTTCATTTGAAGCCTCAATGAGGATCAGAGTCTCCTCTGTAATTAATCCGGAATGTGACAGATAGTCCAGTACAATACGCTCATACTGATGATGATAGGGAGGATCCATGAATACTATATCAAACTGGTAATCCCTCTCCTCCAGGGTTCTGAGCCCTGTCATAACATCACAGTTCATAACCATTGCCCGTTCTTCTAATTTTGTACGCTCCAGATTCTCCCTGATACAGGCCACAGCCTTGGGGGAATTTTCGATCAGCACCGCTAAACCGGCGCCACGGCTTAAAGCCTCAATTCCGATGGCTCCACTGCCGGAATAAAGGTCTAAAAACTTGCAGTCCCCAAGACGGGGCTGGATCATATTAAACAAGGTTTCTTTCGTTCTATCTGTGGTAGGTCTTGTATCCGTTCCCTCCACTGTTTTTAAAAGCAGCCTTCTGGCGCTGCCTGCGATTACTCTCATTTACAACTCCTGTAGTGTCCCTGCATGATGACAGCAAAGTTTATTCCAAACAAGTATAATATGAAAGCCTGAGATATACAAGGATTTTTTCGGGATTTTCCATTTTTTTGTAAACCAACCTGAATTATTCACGGCTGTGCCGTGAACATGGCTAAAAGCCACGTGATTACTGTATTTAAGCTGTTTATTACATTTCATCTGCCAAGTGAATAGAAAAAGAGACCAAATATGTGGTAAAATTTAGGTATCGAACCCAAACATACACCGCAGAAAGAGGCTCTCTATGGATATTTTAAACACCTTTACACTGAAAAGCAATAGACAGATTAAAATAAATTTCAACGGAGGTGATTTGTCCTCTGATGCAGGTCTTCTTTCGATAAAAGAATTCGCTGCCAAGACTGGCTTTACCAGGCTGATCAAGAAGAACTCTATGGAACTCTATCAGATCATCCGGTTTGATTGTAGCTGCGGCAGGATGGAACACTTTATCAAGAAAGGCAAACGTGAATTTGATTTTGCAGCCGTCAGTCGTCGCTCCAAAGCAGTAAACGCCAACCGAGTATGGATCCACATGCTTGCGTACCACTGATTCAATTGGTTCAGACGACTGGTACTTCCTGCAAATATGCGAAATCAACAGGTGGCTGCCATTCGTTTAAAGCTGGTAAAGATTGCTGCAAGAGCGGTCCGTTCAGCAAGATATATCACATTCAAACCGTGCAGTAGCGTTCCTTATAAAATGGAGTTCTACAGGACATTGGAGAATATCCGACAGCTGACGGTACAGTTGGAGTAGAAGCGATTAACGTACCGTGACCGTTCAAACTAACTCAATCGGATGCCAAGGGGAACGTCTGCCCATTTTAAGGATACCCCGATTGATTTCAAGGGAAATGGTTCAAGGTTTTATCGTATCGAGCATTTTTATATGCTTATGAATAATCCGGGTTAACTTTTAATACTCGTAATAGAAATATAGTCCATTGTCACACACTGTTCCCCTGTAGTCGAGGTACAGACTATCTACCGAATACACCAATGCTCCAGATGCTCACGGTAAAGCAGAAAATTAAAATATTCTCCCTTCCAAGCAACAAGTTTTTATTATTTCACCTGTCTGCCCAGAAGGGAGCGTGTCATTTTCTGTGTGGCTTTTCCTTTTATTTATTCTTCTGTCTCCCGGCTGCAGATCTGAAGCCTGTGATGATATTTCTCCCTGGTAGCCAGACCTCCTCTGATATGACGCTCGGACTTATTTACATCCAGCACTACCCGGGCTCTAGCTGCCAGGGTGGGATTGATGTCCTCCAAACGGTCTGTTACATCTTTATGTACCGTCGACTTGCTGATTCCAAATTTCTTTGCCGTCTGCCTTACCGTAGCATTTTGGTCTATGATGTAATTGGCGATGGCTACCGCACGCTCTTCAATATACTCCTTCAAAATGAGTCTCCTGAGGATTTTTTTACATCTTATGCAGGAAACAGTCGCGGCATACCTGACAACCCTAAAGAAACATCTTTTTTCCTTATTCTCTTGATGATGTTGTATCATAAAAATTGACACCCTATTCTCAAGGATTTTGATATAATCA
>MJGMH2__coassemble_1456_pt1 | contig 9689 bp, 11 predicted proteins | sample MJGMH2__metabat2_low_PE_014 | metagenome-assembled genome bin MJGMH2
AATACCGACCTCCCAAAAGTTAGATTTCTAGGTCTAACTTTTGGGGGTCGGCACACACCAAAGGTATCTTTTTTGTTATCCCTTTCAATCACCCAATTCCGCCATACACAATTCCCAGAATAAATACGATCACACACAAGGGTACGTACACATACTTAGCCAGAGGACGGAAGATGACCGGAAGAGGTTTGCTTCTGCCTTCCTCCAATTCCTTCCGGATCTCCTTATAGCCAAGAATATAGTAAATGGACACCGCCCCAAGGACAGCTCCAAAGGGAACTACAATAATGGTGATAAAATCCATCCAGGACCCCACCTTAGGCTCTGCCTCCAGAAAAATCCCTACCAGCAGAGCTGCACCTGCGCAGAGGCTTACCGCCATCTTCCTAGACAGATGAAACCGGGTCTGCCAGGACTCGCTCACTGCCTCGAACATGTTGATCAGGCTGGTGATTCCTGCAAATGCCACGGAAAGGAAGAAAAGCACTGAAAAAACCTGTCCCATAGGCATCTGGCGGAAAATATTAGGCAGTGTGATGAACATCAAAGGCGGGCCTGCATTAGGCTCGATCCCAAAGGCAAACACAGCAGGCATAATAGCCAGAGCCGCCATCATCGCTGCCACTGTATCAAAAAATGCAGTTCGGATGGAAGCCTTTGGAATATCCTCCGACTTGGCCAGATAGGTTCCATACACAATCATACCGGAACCTGTAATGGAAAGAGAAAAGAAAGCCTGTCCCATAGCCATCACCCAGGTATCTACCTTAAAGAGATCCTCCCACTGAGGTGTAAATAAAAACTTATATCCCTCCACTGCCCCCGGAAGAAAGGCCGAGCGCACTGCCAAAATAGCAAACAAGATGAAAAAGGAAGGCATAAGAATCTTATTGATCTTCTCAATTCCCTTCGTAGCACCAAACATCAATATCCCCGCAGAGATAAGAACAACAATCACATGCCAGGGTACACTTCCAAAATCTCCTGTAGCCTGACTGAAAAATCCAGCCGCATCCTCTGTAAGGATAGCACCTGTCACAGAGCCGGCCAGCGCACGCACTACCCATCCCACGATAATAGCGTATCCAACGGAAATTCCCAGCGAACCCAGAAGGGGAATCCACCCAAGAATATACCCCAGCTTCCCTTTATTTAAAGCCTTCCAGCAATATTCATAAGCTCCCAGTGTCCCTGTTTTGGCCCGCCTTCCAATGGCAAATTCTGCTGAAAGCCCCACCAGTCCGAACAGCACCACAAACAATACGTAAGGCACTAAAAATGCTCCTCCTCCATACTGTCCCACACGGTAGGGAAACATCCATATATTTCCCATTCCAACAGCCGACCCCACACAGGCCAGCACAAACCCAAAGCTGCTCCCAAATCCCCCATTCTGATGAACAGACTTAGAGGACGACGTCTGATTCTCCTGTTTGCTCATAGCGTCTCCTTTACAACATCCTTCTTAATGGTTTATGTTCAACAAAAATCTTCCTTACTATATTACCCTAAGATCATCAATTAGTCAACGCTTTAAAGCAGAAAAGTGAAAATTAATTAAATATCTTGCTCAGAAACGAAAAAACCTCCAGGCCGGCTCCCCACCAGCTCAGAGGTTTTACACAAAAACTTCGATTCAATTTCACAGCATTTCTCACAACCTGTCCAGAAATCCTGGTTCCATGCACTCCCAAAAAGAGCTAATCACATGGTATTTCTCACACTCTGTCTCCCCCTCCTCACCGCCAGGAGATAGAAGCAATGCCTTCATTCCACTGTTTAAGGCTCCTCCAATATCTGCCTGGAGACTGTCTCCTATAAACAGACATTCATTGGCGTTACACCTGCATTTTTCTGCACACAGCTTAAAAAACTTCTCTTCCGGCTTTTGCTCCCCGGCCTCCTCACTGGTAAGAATCCAGTCTATATAGGGAGCGACTCCCAGTTGTTCCAGCTTTTTATACTGGATATAAGCGGTCATATTGCTGCCAACGCCGACCAAAATCCCCTTTTCCTTAAGAAATTCCATAAACTTCAAAAGTCCAGGGTAGACTTCCATATTGTTTAGCATAATATTCCAATATATATGGTACATCTCAAGGGCATGAGGAAACAAGGGCTTACCCAGCTGCTCTAACATACACTGGTAGCGAATCAGACGATTATGGAGTGTGCTGCTGTTTTTGCCCACCCGGTCTGCAATTCTCTCTCCAGCCTCCCTCAAAGCTTCCCTGAGGGCTTCACCGGATAGTCCCAGATGCTCCTGGCAGTACCCTTCCACTCCACGCAGTCCTGTCTGATTGTTCTTCTCATAATCATACATTGTTCCATCTATATCGAATATCACTGCTTTTATCACCATGAACTCCCCATTCCAACAATCATTTAACAATCCATCTTATCACTTCTGTCCATAATATGCATTAGCTCCATGCTTTCTCAGATAATGCTTATCCTGAAGTTCCTGTGGGGCAGGCTGCACCTCAGGGTTAATCCGCTCACAGCGAGCCGCCATTTTAGCCACTTCCTCCAGCACAACCGCATTGTGGACAGCCTCCATAGCATCCTTGCCCCAGGCAAAGGGTCCGTGATTCTTGCAGAGACAGGCAGGTACTGCCATATATTCCTTATCCTTAAAATAATCTGCGATCAGAAGGCCGGTATTCTTCTCATAGGCTCCCTCAATCTCCTCTTTGCTCAGACAGCGCAGACAGGGGATCTCACCGTACATATAATCTGCATGGGTGGTTCCGTAGCAGGGAATCCCTCTTCCAGACTGAGCCCAGCTGGTAGCCCAGGATGAATGGGTATGCACAATCCCTCCCACCTGAGGAAGCGCCTTATAAAGCTCTAAATGTGTGGCTGTATCAGAGGAAGGATTCAACTTTCCTTCTACACAGTTTCCCTCCAGATCCATCACTACCATATCCTCCGGCGACAGCTTCTCATACTCTACCCCACTGGGTTTAATCACAAACATTCCACTCTCCCGGTCAATGGCGCTGACATTTCCCCAGGTGAAGGTTACAAGCCCGTACTTGGGCAGTTCCATATTCGCTTCATAGACAATTTTTTTCAGATTTTCCAGCATCTTCGGCTCTCCTTTTGATTCTTCCATCCCTGTTTTACATGGTTTCCGGTATCTTCAAACCCTCTTCTTATGGCTCCAGAATATACATGGCAATTTCATCTATCTCACGGTTGGTAGAAAGAATCACTTCCTTTCCATGATTGGTATATTTGTACACATTGGCGGAACCGCAGTCTCCATCCAGAATCTCTGCCTCATAGACCTTCTTCTCCTGATTGTAGGTGAAAGACAAAAGATCCCTGGTTCCCTGTCTGTGTCCCATCACAACCCTGGGCTTCCCACAGAGCATGCCGCCATAAAGAGAATGGGTAAAATCAGCCGACTTTTCATAATCATAGACCTTTTTGTATACGCCGTCTGTCTTCTTATAAATACTAAAAGAAGGGCCATGGAAAGGAGCCATCACAGCCAGCTCCGGCTCACCATCCTGATCCAGATCCACAAGCACGCCGTCACTGGCAGGAGTGTCCAAAAGCGGTTTAATCCCCCACTCTCCTCCAGCCTTTTCCGGAAGAGTCAGGAGAAATACCCCATTATCCGTAGAAATTACACTGGCAGGCTCCCCATCTGTTTCCACCCTGTAATACCCATGGTTCTTAAGCAGACCATCCTTAATCACTTCCAGCTGAAGCTGATTTTCATCATTAAATCCACTTAAGTCCTCAGGCAGAACTGCCCCATATATCTTTCCCGGCATGGACCAGTCTTCCTTAAACTCATGACCTGACTTGAGGGCACAGGCAACCAGATAGCGCACCCCATCTTTCTCTAAAATGTCAAATCTATGCACATGAGGAAGCTCCACCAATGTTCTCACTTCCCAGTCGCCCTTTCCCCTTGGGGTTACAATCACAATCTTGGCCTCCTTGGAGTCATTGGGGGAATAAAACTTATGGGTGGCCAGAAATTGTCCGTCTGTCCCAGGCACCTGAACCATAGACATGGTTCCGCCCGGCTCTGTCCACACAGTATCCTCCAGGTTCCCATCCAAATCAAACAGAAGGCACCTGTCCACCTTTTCTGCTGCCACCAGCAGGTGGTCTGTCCCCTGGTAATGAAGAGGAGCAATCGAATAACACTTCGTCAGATTTCCAATTACTTTTTTCTCAACCTTCATACGTCTCCCATCCTTATCTGCACTGTACATCCAAAATACCGGTCATCCTCTCATTGGCCTCAGCCAAATCCTTCTTCCACTCAGGATTCCCGGTATACCAGAATTCTGTCACATACTTTCTCACGCCTAATTCCCAGGCCGTCTCAATGGCACTCTTAAAGTCCACATGACCCTGACCAAAAGGAACCTCCCTAAACACCCCGGGGGTGGTTTCCTTTAAATGCATGGCTGCCAGATGACCTTTTCCCAGGCGAAGATCTTCCAGCACATCTGTACCGTATGTTTTAGCTGCATTGGTAATATTTCCAATATCCGGATATACTCCCAAATACATAGATGAAACCAGATTCACATACTTCATGGCCTTACCCACTGTATTCATGAACTCTGTCTCCATGGTTTCAAAGCCCAGAACCACTCCGGCTCCGGCCGCCATTTCTGTGGCTTTGATCAGATTTTCTGCAAAATACCTTTTTGTTTCATCGGTAGACTCATGATAATATACATCGTAACCAGCCAGCTGGATTATCCGAATCCCCAGATCCTCCGCTAACCGGATTGCTTTCTCCATTATTTCCATTCCACGGCTGCGGATAGAATCGTCACTGCTTCCCAGCGGAAATTTGCGGTGTCCGCTAAGGCACATTGTACGTATGGGAAGCTCCACTTCCTTCATAATACGCACCAGCTCTAAGCGTTCCTCCTTTGACATATCCAAACGGCCAAGCTTCTCCTCCGTCTCATCAATACTGATCTCCACAAAATCGAAACCAGCTTTTTTTGCAGCTTCCAGCTTTTCCTTCCAACCAAGCTGTGAAGGCATCGCTTTCTCATACAATCCAAGGCTATATGCTCGTTTCATAACCTGCCTCCCGTTCTTTTACTCTTCCCTGTGGTTCCATAAAGTGCCCTAAAGCGAACCATCAGACCTGTTTTCCCCTTAAACATCCGTTCTGCCCACCTGGTATACCTGTACACCCTTCTCTCTAATGGCATTCAGCGCCTGTTCCGGCGCCTTCTCATCGGTGATCAGATACTGTATTTTCTCAATGGCGCAGCTGGTAAAGCTGCTGTTGCTTCCTATCTTCGTATGGTCTGCCAGCACAAAAACATCCTGGCTGGTATGATCGATCATCATCTCGTTGATGCTGACCTCATTAAATATTTCCGTGGTCATTCCCGCTTCTGCACTGATGCCGGAGCAGCCGATAAATGCCTTCTTTGCATATACATGCTGCATATTTCTGAGGGTAAAATCCCCCACCATAGCATCCTTTGGATGGCGCAGTTCGCCTCCTGTCAGCACCACATTCACACTTGGACGATACTCCTGCCCGATCACCTTTCCACTGTTGGTAATCACCGTCACATTATCACATTCCATATGCTCCAATATTTGAATGGCATGACTGCTGGTATTAATAAATATCGTATCATTTTCCGCCACAAAGGAGGCGGCATATTGGGCAATCAGTCTGCGGTACAGCTGCACCTCGTCCCTTATCGTTTGGGGGGCCATGGTTGACACGGCCCCCCCATAGGTGCGAACAAGGAGCTTCTGCTCTTCCAGATACTGAAGATCCCTTCTAACAGTAATGAGAGATACCCCCAGCATCTGAGAAAGATCATCTACACGGACTTCCGGATTCCTCTGAAGCAATTCCACAATCCGGTTTCTGCGGCTTTCCACGAAAGCCCTCTCTCGTTTCATTCGCTCCCCCTTTCATCTCAAGCTGTCATTTTGATTTTGTCTCCCTGCCTTTTTGGCAGGGGCGTTGGATTAAATAAGACCTTTCTCCTTCATCTTGTCCTCCATCTCCTGAGCTGACATGATGTTGCGCAGTCCAATTACAACCGTTCCTTTTTTCTCAGCATCTTTAAACATACTTGCAAAATTCTGAGCACAGAATACCACGTCATACTGGCCGGCTGCTGATTTTCCCTCGGACAGAGCACAGTGATGAACCTTCCCAGGCTTAATCCCCACCTTGTCCAGCATCTTCTGCATGGTCATTTTCATCATAAGACTGGAGCCTGCTCCATTGGCACAGCATACAATAAAGCTCATGTTTTCCTTTGCCATTATAAAATCCTCCTGTTATTAACGGTTCAATTCATTGTTACTATTTAGTTATACACGATTATTCCTGCTCTTTCAATGCCTTATATGCCTCATAATCTTCTGTAATGAGGAAATAGCCCTTTTTATCCAGCCTATACTGAATCTGAGGAATGGCCAGAAGTACAATCACCACGATTGCAACACCGGCATAGCTTAAGAACTTCATGGCCGCAGTCATCACAGGCCATACAACAGCCCAATCCCACATTCCCAGATATCCGCCGTAAACAGCCATTCCGGCCCATCCGGCGATTAGAGCGGAGCCAAATACCTGGCAAAGACCGGAGATAAAGGGAAGGATAAGGGCTGCCTTCACACCTCCCTTTTCATTGGCAAATACAGCGATGGTTGCGTTATCAAAAAATACAGGCACAAATCCGCAGATTACAAGAACAGGGCTCTTTAACAGAATCAAAGCGATGATTGCCAGAATCTGTCCTGCAAAGCCTGCCAAAAATCCTAAGGGAACTGCATTCTGAGAACCAAATCCATAGATAACGGCACAATCTACCCCTGGAAGAGAGCCAGGCAGCAGCTTGTCAGCTACACCCTGGAAGGAGGCCGTCAGCTCGGTTACAAAGGTTCTTACCCCTAACTGTAAAATTGCCAGATACACGGAGAAATTTAAGCAGGTCTGAATCACATAAAAGACCATACTCTGTCCTTCTTTTAAGAATTCCTGTTCCACCAGGTAGCTCCGCCCCAGAATGCAGAGGATAGAACCAAAGAAAATCACCATCAAGATAGAGGTACACACCATATTCTCATTGAAAATGGACATAAAGCCAGGAAGTTCAATATCATCAATCTTCTTAACCTTCTTCCCGTCTTTCCCTTTCCCAAACAGACGCTCCGCCAGCCAGGTATTAAGCGCAATACCAAACATCTGCTGATGCGCCAGACAAAAACCGGCCCCATCCGTCAGCTCCTGGCATGGCTTGATGGTCAAGTTAGCCCCTACTGCCCAATAAGCTCCCAGAATCAGAGCCATAACAATCAAAAGTCCCCCATTGTTGTCAATCAAGAACGGACATGCAAACAGAATCAGCCAATAAGCAGTGGAAGCCTGCTGTACCTGCACGTGTCCCGTAGTAAACAGAGCCCGGAGCTTCGTATATTTTGCAAAGCGCACCAGCAAAATATTTACGATAAAGGCAATCAAGAGCAGAATCATGGCATTTCCAAATGCCTTTCCAAATACTGCCTCCACCCCATCAGTCACCGCATTTTGTCCAAAATAAGGGTCAATTACCATGGCATTAATATTGAACCTGTCCCTCAGTCCCGTCAGTACCGGACGGAAGTTACTAACCAGGCCGCTGGATCCAACCGCCAAAATTAAATATCCCACAATCGCCTTAATGACACCTGCCAGCACATCATACCATGGCTTTTTAAGCAGAATGTAACCGATCATTACCATAAGACCAATCATAAATGCCGGCTGCTGTAATACATTAACAGCAAAATAGGACCATATCTTCATTAAAGTATCCATCATATCCCCCTCCATTATCACTCTAAACAAGTCGCCTGTATTTTAAGCAAATCTTCTGGTGTTTCCGCTTCCAAAAGGGCTTCCACTGCCTTCTCATTCATCAGAAGCTCGGACAGCTTTGTCATATTCGCCAGGTGCTGATCCGAATTACAGGAAGCCAGTGTAAAGAATAACCTTGCATCCATCTCCGAATTACCCGGCTCAAAGCTTACCGGTTTTTTCAGCTTCATAAAAGCAATGGCTGTCTTATGAACTCCCTTTGCACACTCCTGAGAGTGGGGCATTGCCACATTTGGCATAATCACAATATAGGGACCGTATTTCTTTACGCACTGGACAATGTCTTCCTTATAATTGGCTTCCACGGTTCCATCTGCCTCCAGACACTCACAGCTCATGCGGATGGCCTCCTCCCAGTCAGAGGCTTCCTCCGCAAATTTATAATGGTTTGATTCCACAAACTCTCTTAACATTTTTATCCCCCTTAAGGTTAAGGCTTACAAACAGGAACGGAATGGTATATTCTGAGGCGCCTCGAAGCAGTCCTCAAATCCTCTGCGGTGGTGATATGCCCTCTTGTCCTTGTCAGCTGGATACACATATTTGCCGCCCACTTCCCAGAAGAACGGGTGGAACTTGTAATCCAGACGATCCTTCTTCATATCATAGAGCACACGAATCTCGTTCACATCTGCCATAAAGTTGGTCCACACATCGTAATGAATGGGGATTACCACCTTACATCTCAATGCCTCTGCCATTCTCAGCACATCGCAGGAGGTCATCTTATCAGCCATTCCCACAGGGTTCTCACCGTAGGAACCGAAGGCTACGTCTATATCGTAGTCCTTGCCATGCTTTGCAAAGTAGATAGAATAGTGGGAGTCACCGCTGTGGTAAATGTTTCCTCCAGGAGTCTTGATCAGGTAGTTCACTGCCTTATCATCCATATCAGTAGGACATACGCCAGTCAGCTCCTCTCTGTCAGGACCAGTGGAATCAGTGGTAACCAGACAGGTGCGGTCAAAGGAATCGAGGGCTACGATCTCCACATCCTTCATCTTGATGGTATCCCCTGGACGAACCGTAATACAGCGCTCTGCCGGAACCCCCCACTTGATCCAAAGCTCAACAGACTTTTTAGGGCCGATAAATGGAACCGGAATCTCCTTACCCTTTTCATCCACCGTTGTCATCCCGCTCTGGATTACATGGGCTGCATACTCGGCGCTCATATGATCCTGATGGTAATGAGTTGCCAGAACTGCGTCCACCTGCTTAATGGCAAAGGGGTCGATTACAAACGGCACTGCTCTTAGGTTTGGCTGCATTGCTCTGCCTCCACACATGTTAGCCATCTGATGGCCCTCTGCCATCTTGCCATTTCCATGAGTGCGCTTTCCATTTCCACACCACAGGTCGATGGTCAGGTTGCAGCCTCCCGGAGTCTTAAACCACATTCCTGTACATCCCAGCCACCACATAGCAACTGTGCCCGGCTTTACTTCCTCATTCTCAATCTCCTCGTTCAGCCAGGTTCCCCATTCTGGAAATGTACTCATAATCCAGGACTCCCTTGTTATCTCGCTCACTTTGCTCATATTACTGTCCCCTTTCACGCTCAATACGAAGCGTTTATATGATTGTTTTGTTTCTTATGTGTATTTTACCATATTTTATAAGGGATTACAATGGGAGTTTATGAGCATTTATGTGTTTTTACGATTGTTTTTCCGGAGTTCTGGTCTATACTGCACACCTATATCCTTTAAAATTATGTTCTACTGCGTGACATCAATCATTCTTTATACCTGACTTTGGGAGTTGAACCTGAAAACATAGTGCTAAGCCACGTTTAAAA
>MJGMH2__coassemble_1638_pt1 | contig 7847 bp, 9 predicted proteins | sample MJGMH2__metabat2_low_PE_014 | metagenome-assembled genome bin MJGMH2
AACAATAACTCTTAAAAACTTTTCATTATACTATTGACTTTTTATTTGCAGGCTGTTTTTAATTGTCCACGCAAAAACAGCATAAAAAAGTGAGACTGATCCAACTTTTCATCCGGAATCAATCTCACACATTTCCACAAGGAATAAAAGAACCCACGCTGGCTCCCGTCATTTGGTTCTTTCTCTGTCCTTTTGCCTGAGAGATTCGTACGTCGCCGCACGTTGCACCTTCGGCCCCCGTGTATACGGGCTTCTCCAGAGTCACATCCGTTTATAGTCTTTCCCTGTATCACAGAGGCCTGAGAGTGTTACTCCTTCGGCAAGTCCTCTGACTTTTTCCTACAAACATCATCTGTTGTTTTTCGTTGACTAAGCAAACGTTACCACACTCAGAGGCTTCTGTCAACTGTTTCTTTCACCTATCCGCCGCATCTATACGGCAGAATCCATTTTCCCATCTAATTTCAAAATCTTACTTTCCTTGTAAGGTCTAAACATAAAATAGAGAAAGAGCCCTACCAAGAGAACTGCCACCACAGTCCCAATCCCCCAGGAGCCTTCTAAGCCTGCCGATCCCAGCTGATAGATACACAGTGATACAACGTAAGCCAGCCCGGTCTGGTAACCGATTGCAAACCAGGTCCATTTCCCGTTATTCATCTCACGCCTGATGGCGCCGATTGCAGCAAAACAGGGCGCGCACAGCAGATTAAATACCAGGAAGGAATAACCACTTGCCACAGTAAAACCGGAGGCAAGCCTTCCCCAGATTTCGGCTCCGTTCTCTGCCACCTCCCCAAATCCATAAAGCACTCCGAAGGTACCAACTACATTTTCCTTTGCAATCAGACCTGTAACTGCTGCCACTGCTGCCTGCCAGTTCCCCCATCCAAGAGGCGCAAATAAAGGAGCAATCACCCTTCCCATTGATGCCAAAACACTCTGATTCAGCTGTTCTGCTTCCAGCAGGCCAAAGCTTCCGTCAGACCAGCCGTAGCTCATCAGAAACCAAAGCACGATGGTAGAAAGTAAAATAATCGTCCCTGCCTTTTTAATGAAGGAGGAGCCTCTCTCCCACATGCTTCTCAGCACATTTTTCATGGTAGGCATATGGTAAGTAGGAAGCTCCATCACAAAGGGAGCAGGATCACCGGCAAACAAATGAGTCTTTTTCAAAATAACCCCTGAGCAGATAATTGCTGCAATCCCAACAAAATACGCACTTGGAGCAACCCAGGATGCACCGTTAAAAACAGCCCCTGCAAACAAAGCAATGATAGGCAGCTTCGCACCACATGGAATAAATGTAGTGGTCATAATGGTCATCTTCCGATCCCTGTCGTTCTCAATGGTGCGGGAAGCCATCACACCCGGCACACCACAGCCTGTTCCAATCAGCATGGGAATGAAGGATTTGCCGGACAAACCAAACTTGCGAAAAATTCTGTCCATAATAAATGCCACTCTGGCCATATAACCGCAGGCCTCCAAAAATGCCAGAAACATAAACAGCACCAGCATCTGAGGAACAAAGCCCAAAACAGCGCCCACACCGGCTATTATGCCGTTCAAAATCAAACTCGACAGCCAGTCAGCACAGTGGATCCGGTTCAGAAATGTTCCCACCAGCTCTGGTATGCCCGGAACCCACAAACCATACTCTGAAGGATCCGGCTTCTGAGTTTCCACAGCAACACCTAAGTCAGAATCCGGCTTCTGAGTTTCTACAGCAACACCTAAGTCAGAATCCGTCGGATCCTCCATCTGAATCGGAAGGGGATCTTCATACTCCTCTAAAGCCCTCTCATACGCAGCTGTCCCTATTCCAAAGAGATGCCAGCCATCTCCAAACACTCCCTCATTGGCCCAGTCTGTCGCCCAGGTTCCCACTGTGGAGACCGCCACATAGTACACAAGCCACATAACCATTGCAAAGATGGGAAGAGCCAGCCAGCGGTTGGTAACAATGCCATCGATCCGATCCGAGAAGCTCAGCTTCTCCTTTCCCTTCCTGGTGCAGCAGACCTGCATCATGGATGTGATATAGGTATAGCGCTCATTGGTGATAATACTCTCAGAGTCATCCTCCAGAGCCTCCTCCATCCCCTGAATCACCCCTTCTACATCAGGCGCCATGGTCATCTGCGAAGCAATCTTTTCATCACGCTCAAAAAGCTTGATGGCGTAGAAACGTTTCTGTGGCTCTGGAATATCATTCCCCAGATTTCGTTCAATCTCACCCAGGGCCGCCTCCACATCAGGAGAAAAGGTATGTACAGGCCTTCCATTCTCACCCTTCTTCGCTAATTGAACCACCTGATTCGCCGCTTCCATAATCCCGGTTCCTTTTAGAGCAGAAATCTCCACCACAGGACAGCCCAGCTTTTTACTCAAGGCATGTATATCAATTTGATCCCCCTTCTTTGTTACAAGATCCATCATATTCACAGCCATAAGGACAGGAATTCCAAGTTCCATCAGCTGAGTGGAAAGATACAGGTTTCGTTCCAAATTAGTTCCATCCACAATATTGAGAATCGCGTCAGGCCTCGCTGTGATCAAATAGTTTCTGGAGACAACCTCTTCCAGCGTATAAGGTGACAGGGAATAAATTCCAGGAAGATCTATGATGATCACATCCTTGCTCCCCTTCAGTTTTCCCTCCTTCTTCTCCACTGTTACACCAGGCCAGTTTCCCACAAACTGATTGGAACCAGTCAGCCCATTAAACAGAGTGGTCTTACCGCAGTTAGGATTGCCTGCCAAAGCGATTTTAATCGACATTTTTATATCCTCCTCATTCTCCTACCTGAGAAATGTATTATAAAATTAGTCCAAACTAACTATTGGACCTAAAAAAAGAAGTGCTTATGATACTTAACGGTTACTCCACTTCAATCATCTCTGCATCCGTCTTTCTCAAGGATAATTCGTATCCCCTTACCTTCACCTCCACCGGATCCCCCAAGGGCGCTACCTTCCGCACAAACACTTCTGTTCCCTTTGTAATTCCCATGTCCATAATCCGGCGCTTCACTGCGCCCTCTCCATGAAGCTTGATAACGGAAACGGTCTCTCCACATTTTACCTCTTTTAATGTGCGCATTTCAAAATGCTCCTTTCCTCTTTTCACCTGGCACTCCATCTGTCAACAAGTTTCCCCTCCTGTAAAGAAAGGATACATCCCTCTGCATTATGGAGTACAGACAAAAAGTTAACTTATACTAACTACAAACCCAGGTTAGCACTAGTTAACTCAAATGTCAATCATTTTTTCAATCATTTTCTATTTTCTCTCTGTCAAATCGGCTCAGGCCTTTCTTCTCATCTGCTCCCCCCTGTACCCTTCTCCTGCCAGAGGCGCCGAATAAGCAGCATACATCTGGGTCGTAGTAGTATCCGAATGCCCAAGAATGGCCTGAACTGCACGAATATCCGCGCCGTCCCGAATCAGGTGAGCTGCAAAGGAATGGCGCAGGGTATGGGGGGTGATATCCGCCTCAATTCCCGCCTTTTCCCCATAATACTTTATAATCTTCCAGAACCCCTGTCTGCTCATGGCTCTTCCGTTACAGTTGGTAAAGAGCCACTCCGACTCCTTTCCCTTTAAAAGAGCCTGACGGCCCTGATTTAGATACCGCACCATAGCCTCCTTTGCATTTTTCCCAAAGGGAACCATACGCTCCTTCTGTCCATCCCGACAGGTAATATAGCCCACCTGTAAATTTAAGTCATCCATCCGCAGCCCCATCAGCTCTGACACCCGGATTCCCGTGGCATACAAAAGCTCCAGCATAGCCTTGTCCCGAATCTCCTTGGGAGACTCTGTTCCAGGCTGTTCCAAAAGTGCATTCACCTCATCCACACTTAAAATCACCGGCGCTTTCTTCTCTATCTTGGGAGCCTTCAAAAGCTCCGCCGGATCTCTGGGAACCATTCCCTCCCGGAAGAGAAAATGAAAAAAGGCCTTGATAGAGGCCAGCTCCCTTGAAATGGTTGTGGTGGCCTTCCCCTCTTTCTCTAAAAAAAGAATATAAGAAGTAAGGCTGGTCTTGGTCACCTTTCCAACCTCAGTGATTCCCTTCTCATTCAGAAAAGCTGCCAGCTGCATCAAATCCCTCTGATATGAAACCTCCGTATTCCTGGAAGTCCTTTTCACCTCCCGAAGGTAATTTACAAAGCCCTTTATCTCCGATACCATACGCTTTAATACCCCTAACCCATTCCTCACAAAGTTCACAAAAAATACCACGCTGACTACCATTATAGCTATATTTTTCTATAAAATCAAACACATTTTTCCCACTTTCCCCCTCTTTTTTCCTTCTTGCCATAAAAAATACAACATGTTGGAAAAAAGATATAAACCTCAGCCAACATGTTGTATCTATTAACTGGAAAAAAATGGTCTGCACTCTGCATCCGTTTAAACCAGCCCCCTCAGCACCGGAACCAGATATACTTCCAGACAAGCCCCGCCCCCCACCATCAGCATCAGAAGCACACCAGGAACGATATGGAGCCGCTTAGCTCCCGGCCCGGCCCACCGGGACAGAATATACCACACCATCACATACAGGATTCCCTGGGGTAAAACTCCGCCCAGAAAACCAGCAATACCCAGAATTCCTTTTCTCACAGTAAACACAGACAGAACTACAGAAATTGACATTCCACAGTAGAAGGTGAGAAAGCCATAAAGCATCTGACTGCACACCGTGAGGCCAACCAGCCAGCCGATTCCCGTTTCCAATGCTCTCTGCCTCCACAGAGCCATAAATTCCTTCCACCCCGGTTCCCCAACCTGTCCTGCGCTTCCAGCTGCCCCCAGAATACTTCCCTGTACTACAGGCCCGCCAAATGCCAGAGCAGCCCCTGTACCTGAAAAAATACCAAGAAGAAAACAAAGAAACAGCCAGTCATCGTAGGTAAAGGTTCTTAATCTCATTTTCAACTGCTCAAGCTCCATGACTGCTGCCCCCTGTCCAAACATCCGAATCTTTCCACTACTCTATGCCAGAGGCCGGCTTTTTATACCAAATCGTCCTTCTTATCAATGGAACGGTACTTCCTGGCGTAAGCCATAATGGCAGCGATGGTCTTACCATCCGTTATTTCTCCTGTATAGATCATTTCCTCCAAAGCCTTCAGCTCCCATCGCTCCACATGGATTACCTCATCTGGATCCAGATGCTGCTGGGAGGGTTTTAAATTGTGAGCCACAAAAATGTCAATGGCCTCGTCACAGAAAGCAACAGTAGTATTAAGACTCATCAGAAATTCCAGCTGCTCCGGCCCATCCACCTTGTACCCGGTCTCCTCCTCCAGTTCGCGGAAGGCACACTCCACCTTAGGCTCCCCAGGGGAATCCAGCTTCCCCGCGGGAATTTCCAACGTAAAGCAGTCCAGTGCATTTCGGTATTGACGCACCATAAAAATCCTTCCATCCTCTGCCACTGGCAGCACTGCCGCAGCCCCGTCGTGATGGATAAAATCCCACCTTGCTTCATGGCCATTGGCAAGAACCCGATCCTCATAGAGCTTTAAAATATTTCCCTCATACTTAAGCTGCCTATCCAGGCGAACCACTGGCACTCCCTCATGTTCAGTCTTATTTCCCATCTCTAAGCTCCTCTCTTCCTGATGCATATTTATGCCATTTCTTTCATTTCCTGAGTTCTCTTATAGCAGGCATCCCCTGCCTTTATAACGGCGCTTCTAAACCCACTCTCCTCCAATGCAGATACCCCTGCAATGGTCGTTCCTCCAGGAGAACACACCTCGTCCTTTAACTGCCCTGGATGCTTTCCTGTCTCCAGAATCATTCTGGCACTTCCAAGAACCGTCTGGGCTGCCATGGTGTAAGCGGTCTGTCTTGGAAGCCCATACTTTACACCGCTGTCAGCCAGCGCTTCAATGAACATATACACATAGGCAGGAGAACAGCCACTGACACATCCCACCGCATCCATCAGTCGCTCCTCCACCAGTTCCATCCGCCCGCAGGAGGTGAAGATCCTTTTGATTTCCTCCTTCTCCTCCTCTGTGTAGGCATCAGGCTGATACGTCACTCCGGTCATACCCTCTCCCAGGAGAGCCGGTGTATTGGGCATCACACGTACAACTCTTACATTTCCTCCCAATCCTTCTGTGAGATTTGCAATAGAGCGGCCAGGCGCCAGAGAGACAATCACCTGATGGGGCGTAACAGCTGGACGGATATCTTCAAACACCGACTCAAAATACTGAGGCTTTACAGCCAAAATCAGGAATTTTGCCTGCTGTGCACATTCTCTGTTGGTCAAGGTATGGGGTACGCCCGTCTCTGCTGTAACTGCCTCCCGCTTCTCCCGGGAGGTGTCAGTAAATACCATATTCTCAGGGGAATATAGCTTCAAAAGCCCCCTGAGAATCGCACCTCCCATATTTCCCATTCCGATCAATCCTATCTTATCCAAATTCATATCCTCCTTTTCTTTCTTATAACTTCTCGGAATCTTCAGCCCTGATTTTACAAGGCTTCCAGACCCCTGTTTCAAAAAATCACCCACTTTTTTCACAAAAACCCTTGACAAATCATTGTAGTGGTCAAGCATTTTTGTAACACTTTGATTGATAAATATCTAACTGTAACGTGCCTCCATAGGTGTTAAATAATTATTGTATGAACGAGGTCGAACATAATTGTACCAGTTGATATATTTCATTGTAAGCTCGTCCATCATTTCTGTACTTGAAAATGAAGTAACATTATAAAAATTACATTTGAAAGTGTTATAAAATCTCTCCATAGGTGCATTATCATAAGGGCAACCTGCCTTACTCATGCTTTGCGTTACATTGTTATCTTTGCAGAAATTAACAAACTCCCAAGAAGTAAATTGTACTCCCTGATCCGAATGCAGGATTACCTGAGGATCATGTTCCTGTTCCAGAGCCTTTTTAAGAGTGGCTGTTGCCAATTCCGTATTTATATCATTACTATTAATAGATGCTACTGCTGCTCTGTCATACAAATATATTTTTATTATCATCGATGAATCGATATACCACGAATCGATTTCCTTCGCGAAGAATGACGCTGCTTTTTTAAGAAAGCAATCTCTTTCTCGTTAAGAAGTTGATGTAATCTTCTTATTTCCTTAGCTTCATTTGATCCAGATGTTGTGCTTGTGGTATAAAGGCATTCTTCCCTGTACCGGTTAACCCACTGGCTAATAGTACTTTTGGCAATATTATAATCAGCAGTAATCTGAACTGTTGACTTATTGCCGGCCATATAGGCTTTCACTACTTTCTTTTTGAAGTCTTCTCTGTAACGTACTGACATTATGATATCCTCCTTGGTTTAAATCATATTATAATATATTATTCGAACAAGGTGTTGCAAATTTAGTTTACCACTACAATTCAGACTGCTTTCAGCGACGAGTTCCCCGTTATAATACGAAAAACTGGTAACGGTTCCGTTTTCCACCGTTCCCACACGCAGGTATTCAGCGTCATACCGATTTTCCAGCCGCTTCCCATCCGGCATGTCAACCGACAGCTGTTGGTGAAACGCATTGTATGAAAATACTGTGCTTCCTTCTGCCCCGGCTGCTTCCAGTAGGTTTCCCTGTCGGTCATAATGATACGAAGTCTTTTCTCTCTCAGAAAAACGATAGATTAACTGGTTCTTCCGATTGTAATTGTACTCCTCCTCCCCGTTTTTATCCAGCTTTTTCAACCAGTTTCCGCTCAAATCATACAGGTAGGCGTTTTCCTCCCCCTCATATATTTCACTCACCAGGGGGGTGCGGACGATTTCTTGGACTAGCTAAGCTGCCAACCCGAGACTTCGTCTG
>MJGMH2__coassemble_1665_pt1 | contig 7587 bp, 8 predicted proteins | sample MJGMH2__metabat2_low_PE_014 | metagenome-assembled genome bin MJGMH2
TTTACCTGCTTGATTACCTGAATCGAACTTTATTGTGTTCAGTATAGCACAATAAAGTTCGATTTGTCTATCCTCACATAATTGTTTTCCAGACTCAATCAAACTTTGTCTACCTCTTTTCCCCCTCTTTCATAAAGTAAGGGACAAAGTCTGCAAAACAGGCTCTGCCCCAATAGAATGAAACTCTCTTAATAATATTTCAACTTGTAAAAGACTCCAGATAATGATACACATCCATCATAGAAGGAAACCAGATTCCCTCCAATAGCTTTGCCCGTTCCTTCTCTGGAAAATCCGTAATCGGTATATGAGTAAACAGGCAAATGGTGCTTCTGTCGCTGCAAAACACCAGAAGGAAACCGGACTCGGATACCAGATAGTACTCTTCCGAAGGAGGAGTGCTGTCCAGAACAGGCTTTATATTCTCCTGATTTACAGCAGCTTTATCTCCCATATCGTTTACTGTCTCGCTCTCAATTACCGTATTGGGAACTGCCTGCTCTTGTCTCAAATTGTGTCTTGTAATTCCATAGCCTACAATAAAGCAGACAATGGATGTAGCTGCAAACAGCAGCAGGCAGTATAACACTTTCTTCATTTTCACTAACCTCCTAGCTATGAACAGGTAAGCGCCTGTCACTCATTAAGGTTAGTATCTGCTTTCTATGTTGTTTTAATCACAGTTTCTCAAATTTTTCCTAATTTATAATAAATGGATCTTTTTAAGAAGTCTTACAAGCTTTCTGCCTCCCGGCATTCCTCTTAATTCCTCCTGATCCAGTGCATGAAGCCTCACCAGAAGAAAGGCGTATACCAGAATAGCCGCCCCCACTGAGGGAAGTACCACAACTGCCATCCCCAGCCTGCCTCTCATCAGGTGAGCCGGAAGCAGCCTGTAAATCACCTGATACATCCCATAGGCGGCAGCTCCCATCCATATGCCGCAGATTCCGGGAATAATAAAGGTCTTTTTAATTTCCTGCCTGTATCTGGTGTGCCTGGCAATGGCACGTCCATTCATCACACACATTACAAAAGCAAACGCAATATTGGCAAATACCACGCTGTAAATTCCCATCTTAAATACGAAAAGAAACACCTCCAGCACCGCCACATGGACAATCAGAGCAGTTACCGCATGGCGTATAGGCAGCTCCATATGATTCAGCCCCTGTAAAATAGCATTGGTAACAGTAGACAGGGAGTAAAACACCACTGCAAGGGAACCAGCCATGGACAGACGGATTAGCAGACTGTTATCCTCGCTGATAAACAGAAGATTACAGACCGGCTTGGCCAGAGCTGTGATTCCTACTGCTGCAGGAATGGCCACCAGCATTGAAAACCGTATGGAGGTTCGAATACGCTCCAGCTTCTCCTTTCGGTTCCGGCTGGAAACTGACCTGGACAAAGCAGGAATTAAGGAGGAGGACAGTGCGTTAGATACCGCCACCGGAATATTAAACAGAAGCTGATACTGTCCCAGAGCTCCCCAGTAAGTGGCAATGGAATCCTCCCCATATCCCAGGCCGGCCATTCCCTGGCCAAACAGGTAGTTATCAATCACGTTGGAACAGTTATAAATACCGCTGCTGATTACAATGGGGAGAACCGTAATCGTAAGCACATACATCAGGCGCCCATAGCTCTCTCTTCTTCTGGTTTTATCTTTCCTTGCAAGGGCTCTTCTCTCCCTTCTCCGGCTGATGGTCAGACCGATAAAAAACAAAAACGCAGTGAGAGCGCCTGCACCTGTTCCAATGGTTCCTCCTGCTGCTCCCAGAGCATAGGAATAATCCCCATTTTCACTCATGGCAGCTCCCACACCAAACAGAAGGCCGGCAGCCACCACACTTACTATGGCGTTTACAATCTGCTCCAATATCTGAGATACAGCCGTGGGAATCATAGAGCCCGTTCCCTGAAAATACCCTCTTAAAACCCCAAGGTATGCCATAATCCAGATGGTAGGAGCCAGCGCTTTCAGGGCAAATCTGCTAAGAGGCGTCTTGATCAGCTCTGCAAATAAATCAGCACCCACCCATAGTGCAAGGGATGCCGCTGCCCCCACTATGGTAGCATAAATAAGAGCCGCCTTTAAAATGCGGCTGCAGCTTTTGTATTGTCCCTTCGCCATGCGGATGGATATCATCTTGGATACAGCCACCGGCATACTGTAGGAGGAAAGAATTAAAAGAATATTGTATACATTAAACGCAGACGTATAATATCCATTCCCCTGTTTTCCTATGATATCATTTAGAGGCATTCGGTAGAGCATACCAATGATGCGCACCAGAATGCCTGCCATCGCCAGAATACTGCCCTGTATCACAAAGTTAGCAGTCTTTTGCTTTCTCTTCTTGGAAGTTCTCACAGTAGGATTCATATCTCTTTCTTGCGCTCCGTCTTTTCCCATGATTGACAAATCAGAATGGAGATAGATGGCAGTTCATCTCTCACCTTACATACCCTTTCTCCTCCAAAATCGCAGCCTGCCGCTGCTCCATCACAGAGCGCTCTTCCTCCTCCATATGATCGTAACCACATAGATGGAGCATACTGTGAGCCACTAAAAACGCAAGCTCTCTCTGCTGAGAATGGAAATATTTCTTTGCCTGCTCCTCTACCTTGTCTACAGAAATCACAATATCCCCCAGCATCAGTTCCCCTGATTCGGGATTGAAATAATCTTCCACTGACTCCTCCACATGGTCAAAATCCGAGGGAGATCCGTAGTCTACCAGAGGAAAGGAAAGTACATCCGTAGGCGCGTCAATGCTCCGGTACTCTTTATTGATCACATGGATACCCTGGTTGTCTGTGAGGATCACGTTCACCTCCGCCTCATAAGGGCATTCCTCATAGTCCAGAGAAGCCAGTATCACCTCCCGGATGATCTCCTCACAGGGAATCTCCAGTTTTTTTTCTGCTTCATATTCGATGGATATTGTCATAGGTATCTCCCTTTCCTCCAGCCTTTTTAAGACCGTCCTTTCGGTCTGCGTCCTCTGCCTGAAGGAGAAGAGGACACAGCTTTCTGTTCATAAGCATCGTAAGCCTGTACAATTTTCTGTACCAGAGGATGACGCACCACATCAGAGCTGGTAAGGTAACAAAATCCAATATCATCAATGGGCTTTAACACCTTTAAAGCCGTATCCAGCCCTGATGCCGCACCAGAGGGCAAATCCTTCTGAGTGCGGTCTCCCGTTACAATCACCTTAGAACCAAATCCAATTCTGGTGAGAAACATCTTCATCTGAGCAGGGGTAGTATTCTGAGCCTCATCCAGAATAATATAGGCGTTATCCAAGGTTCGGCCTCTCATGTAGGCCAAGGGAGCCACCTCAATCAGCCCCTTCTCCGAATTGTGAAGAAAGCTCTCAGCCCCCATAATCTGGTATAGAGCATCATAGAGAGGGCGAAGATAAGGATCGATCTTGCTCTGGAGATCTCCTGGCAGAAAGCCCAGCTTCTCTCCTGCTTCAATGGCAGGACGAGTCAGAATAATCCTCCCTACCTCCCCATTTTTAAATGCCTGTATTGCCATGGCCATGGCCAGATAAGTCTTGCCTGTGCCCGCAGGACCAATCCCAAAGACAATCATCTTCTTGCGGATAGAGTCCACATAATTCTTCTGCCCCAGGGTCTTTGGCTTAACAGGCTTACCTGTGGTTGTGCGACAGATAATTTCCTTATCCATCTCCAAAATCTCTCCATCACGCTCTGTAAAAGACAGAGACAGGGCGTAATCCACATTCTGTTCTGTGATGGTATTACCCCGTTTGGAAAGTTCAATCAGATTCTGAAACACACTCTTGGCCTGACGGATCATCTGTTCCGGCCCCATCAGTTTAATCTCCCCATCCCTTGCGATCATGGTTACCTGTAAGGTTCGTTCTATTTTCTTTAAGTAAGCGTCAAACTGTCCGCACACGTTCCTTTCATGGTCAGCAGGAATATCAATTAAAGTCTCAATCACACTCATTCAGCTGTCTTCGCCTCCTCCTGTTCTGTCATGGGTTCTTCTGCCGGTTCTTCCACCGGCCGGGTTTTCACGATAGATTCCTCTGTAATTAAGCTTCCAACAATCCGGCACTGGGAACTACTTGTCTCTATTCTATCATTATTTTCAAGAATTTGTACCCCTTTTTTCTCTAAATTTTCAACAAACTGGTAATTGATCGAGTTTGATAAATGCAAAAGCTCTTCTTTTGTGTAGTTTCTTTCATAGGATACCATTTCTTTCCCATGAATATTCCCCAGGTATACGGGGAGATAAAAGTTTGAAAAGAGCTTCAGCTGATCCTCCTCCATGGTATAGTCCCATTCTCCCTCCCCTTTTACAGGTGTAAGCAATGTAAAGGACCAGGGGCCGGCTTTCACATAGAATCCCCTTCTCCTCCGGCCTGTCTCGGTTCTCTCCTTGTGAAGAAGAGGCAGCTTCTTTTCATATTCTCTTGAGGTTCTGGCATAAATATCTGCGTCAGCAGGTACCAGATAGGCATTTACCTCCTCCTCGCTGTCATTGATGACAGGCACCCGGCCGCTGACCAGCACCTGCCCCTCTTCCACCTCATCTCCTACTTCCACCTGAGGGATTCCGGAGCGGACGATCATATGGGTGATGGTTCCCGGCTGAGCCGCTACAATATCGCAGGGTGTATGATTTTTTTCAGGTACAGAAGAAAGAACCTCATTTTCCTTAATATGTATCAAAAGTCTGGTTCCTGACACTCTGGCAGATACCCAGGTAATCTCCGGAAAGCTGGTGCGAATGGCAGACTCCAAATCCTCGCAGTTGATCCTGGATTTTAACATTCCATAATCAATATTCTGAGTATCCAGATACCTTAGAAAGGTATCGTAAGTATAACGGTAATTCCCTTCCAGCCGGATATCCCATATAAACAAGCTCATCACATAGAGAAGAAGAAAAAAAGAGCCAACTCCCGCTCCAAAATACCAGCGTTTTCTATTCTTATCCATAAAAAAGGGAAGTCCATGGCGTTCTATAATGTGAAGCCTTACCTGGGCCTTTTGCACCAGAGGCTTTACCTGCCGATAGCCCTTCACCGTCATATAAAATTCATAGTCTCCATCTGGATTACACAGAATTTCCCAAAGCTCCAATCCTCTTGCATTGCATAGATTTAAGAATCGTTCTGGTGAATATCCCTGCAGACGGAGCCTTACATATCCTTCCCAGTTATGTAACAGCCATATGATCAAACCGGCCCCTCCTTATAGGCATTGCAGCTGGCCTAACATTGGAATTCCATAGAGCCAATCTGCCCCGTTATTTTCATTTCTTCAGGTGTATAATATTCGATCTTCAGGCAGCTTCCGTGGATCAGAACCTTATAGCTTCTGGCCTGAAGCTTTACTAAGGTATCTGTATATAAAAGAATGCTCCTGTAATTTTCCACGTTCACCTGACCCTTTCCGACAAAGCTTACCAGCACATCGCCCAGAATTACGTCCCTGGGCAGACCCAGTGCAGATACAGCTGTTTTCTTTGGATCCCACACCATATATTCCACGCTCCTGATACACTGGTTCTTTTTATTATATGTCAGGAGTCTGAAAAAATGCAGAGCCTTTTTTTAAAAATACTTCACATTTGTCTGTCCTCCTGAATACATTATACTGAATCGAATAATCAGAGAGGTTCTTATGAACAATCAATCCTATCATACAGACCGGATGAACGAGTACTCGGATCTTATGGTGAGTACCGCCGAGGTAGGCGAAGCCGACATACCGGTCGCTCCTCTTCCAAACCCCGGCGAGGGTGGTCCTGTGGAGAACGGAACAACCGGTGGAAATGAGCCTAATGTTCCTGTGGTTCCTCTTCCAAATCCGGGAGAGGGCGGTCCTATCAATACGGGCCCCGGCTTTCCTCCCATCTTCCGCCCTGTATTCCCTGGGGGAGGCGGCGGCTCTGTCACCGTGATACCGGGAATCACCTTCCCATGCTTTAACTGTACTGCCACCAGTTTTGGCAGAGTGCGGTTCTTAAATGCATCCACCGGTTATCAGCCATTCTACGTATATCTTGGCAACTGGCTGGTAGCAAGTCAGCTTGGCAACGGAGATATCACCAGTTACGTACAGTCAGCGACCGGAAGCCAGACGATCACCGTATCTGGAGCCAACGGCTACACCTACATCCAAAAGACCATTCAGGTCAGAACAGGATCTGCCATGACGGTAGCCATCATCAATACAGCAAATGGCCTGGATATCATGGAAATCTCTGACATCTCCTGCAGCGCACCTTCCGGCACCAGCTGTTTACGCACCAGCAATCTGTCTGAAAATCTGGGGCCATTTGACGTGGCCATCGGCAACCAGAACAATACTTACACAGCATTTACCAATGTACGCTACCGTGAAGTAACTCCCTACACCAGCTTCTATCCCGGCTGGTATCAGCTCTTTATCTCCCGCACCGGCGCTTTCCCGGCTCACACTCTGGCCACTGCCGCTGCAAACATGAGCGCAAACACCTCTTACACTCTCTACATTTTCAATGCTCCTAATGCTACGGAAGGACTTAGGACCCTGATCGTGTCCAACTAAAATAAACGGGCTGAGGTACGCCGGTTCAAATACCGGCTGTCCCCAGCCCGTTACACACTCCGCTTCCGGAATTCATATGTCCCGCCGCTGGATTTTACTCGTCCCAGTTGTGGTACACTGCCTGAACATCATCATCCTCATCCAGAAGATCCAGCGTCTTGTTAAGCTTTTTAATATCCTCCTCATCCGTCAGCTCCACCCAGGTCTGAGGAATCATTGTCACAGAAGCCTCTATCATAGGAATCTTCTGTGCCTCCAAGGCCTCCCTCACTTCGCTAAAGGCCTCCGGATCCGTGATAATCTGGTAGCTCTCCTCCTCCTCGGAGAAGTCTTCTGCCCCAGCATCCAAAGCTACCATCATCAACTCATCAGAATCCATCGGGCACTCTTCTTTATCAATTAGAATCTGGCCTTTCTTGTCAAACATGTAAGATACGCTTCCTGGTGTCCCTACATTGCCGCTTCCCTTGGTAAAGGCGCTTCTTACATTGGCTGCTGTACGGTTTTTATTATCTGTCAGAGTATCTACAATGATAGCTACACCGCAGGGGCCGTACCCCTCATATGTAAGAACCTCGTAATTAACAGCGGAGGCATCACCTGCCGCCTTCTTGATTCCCCTCTCAATGGTATCATTGGGCATATTGTTGGCTTTTGCTTTGGCAATTACATCCCTTAGCTTGCTGTTATTAGCAGGATCAGCGCCGCCTTCCTTAACTGCTACGGCAATTTCCCGTCCGATTACAGTAAAAATTTTACCCTTAGCTGCATCGTTACGTTCCTTCTTATGTTTAATGTTAGCAAATTTTGAATGTCCTGACATTGGTAAAACACCCTTTCTAGTTCTTCTATAAAGCCCTCTAAGGCTTATTAAGTCATGGTACACCTACCTTCTCTATCTTAGCACGATTCCTTCTATCTGGCAAGGAGGAAGCTCCCATCCACACGACATACGCATGAATTGTTTTCCTCTCTCTTTTTCAAAATATCTTGTTTTTA
>MJGMH2__coassemble_1704_pt1 | contig 7265 bp, 6 predicted proteins | sample MJGMH2__metabat2_low_PE_014 | metagenome-assembled genome bin MJGMH2
ATCTGCCCTGCAAGCTGCCTCTCTATCCTCACTGCTGCCCGTCAGGGGTCTGCGTCCCATAAGATTCAGGGTGATCCCTATCTCCCCCTCCATTCTGCGGCTTCTGAACTCTTTTACCACCAGACCGTGTGCCACGTACAAATGATAGGACACACTCAAGGCTGCACTGAAATCTCTGATTCCGGGAGCCTGACGGCCTTCTGAGTATCCCAGCATGGCCGCACAGTAGGGTTCATTCAGTGTAATCCAATGCTTCACCCTATCCCCCAGACGGTCAAACACTGTCTTTCCAAACTCCAGGAAATATCCCGGCATCTCAGGATTTGTCCACCCTCCTATGTCCTGAAGGGCCTGGGGCAGATCCCAATGGTACAATGTAACATATGGCTCAATACCAGCCGCTCTCAGCTCGTCTACCAGATCCGAATAAAAATCCAGCCCTTTCTCATTGATCCCTCCCTTACCAAGAGGAAGCACCCTGGGCCAGGCAATGGAAAACCGGTAAGCCTGGATGCCCATGTCCTTCATCAGCTTTATATCCTCTCTGTACCGATGATAGTGGTCGCAAGCCACATCTCCTGTATCTCCATTGACCACGTTGCCCGGTATATGACAGTACCGATCCCATATGGATTCCCCTCTTCCGTCTTCCCTAACCGCACCTTCCACCTGGTAAGAAGCGGTAGCCGTTCCCCAGACAAATTGTTCTGGAAATTTATATGTACTCATCTCGTTCCTCCATCCACGCCAATCCCCTTCTAAGGGGCAGTTGGCTCCTCATCTCTCTCCAAAAGCTCCACTACAATTTTAAGATCATCCAGGGCGTCTAAAAAGGCATATCTTCCATTTCCACCTCTGTACTCCCCCTTCTGAATCAACTTCATTCCCCAGTCCTCACACCGCTCTACATTTTCCTTCATATTTTTCACATTAAAGGAAATATGGTGTACTCCTTCCCCCTTTGTTTCCAGGTGTTCTCTCCAGGCAGAAGGCGCCTCATTAGGCTCAATAAACTCTACCTCCAAATCCCCAAAGCGGAAAAACGCCATCTTACACTGTGCTTCCGGCGCCGGATTTCCCCTGTACCGGGTCTGGGTTACTTTGAACTCCCCGCTGTTCCTGGTTTCCGGAACCGGCACATCCAAAAATCTTGCCACCTGTAATTTCGTTTTCTCCACATCTCTGACGATAAAACCAATCTGTGCCAATGCAGTATCCTTAATTGGACAACTCATCTATGTTCCCTCTTCTTTCTATCATTTTTATAGCCTCTGTACCTCTGCCGGCAGCTTTACATCCACCCTCAGCTCCATATCCGATCCAGGGATCGTTCATCATTCCACTCATCTGTAGAAATCCATACGTTCTTATCCTTCACCGGCCCGTGTTCTCTTATCAGGTCCTCGTTCAGAGATTCGATCCCCAGACCAGGGGCATCTGTTACCTCCATAAATCCATCCTTTATCATGGGCTTTACAGGCCCGTTAATCAAATCCTCCCACCAGGGGGAATCAAATGCATCATATTCCAGAGCAAAGAAATTCTCTGTTGCCGTAGCCATATGGGCTGCTGCAAGGCTTGCAATGGGGCTTTCACACATATGAACTGCCATGGACACCCCATATTTTGCCGCCAGATCTCCCAGCTTCTTTCCTTCCAGGATACCCCCTAATGTGAGCAAATCCGGATGAACCAAATCCACTCCTCCGGCAGACAGCAGAGGTTCAAAATTTTCAGACAAATAAATATCCTCCCCTGTAGCCAGAGGCGCGGTAGTAGCCTGACTCAGTTCTCTGTACTGATCCGTCAGATACCAGGGAATCATATCCTCCAGCCAGGCCAGATTAAAGCGTTCCAGCCTTCTTGCTATCTTTATCATATCCTTTACCGGAAAATGTCCAAAATGGTCGATGGCTAAGGGTACTTTATACCCGATCACGGAGCGCACACCTGCAATATATGCTTCCAGAGCATCCAGCCCCTGTTCCGTCACATGAGTGTTGGTAAATGGATGAGCCAGATTATTAAAGTCATACAACAGACCATTTACCCTGGCCATTTCCGCCCTGTCGCCGGAAGACGAAGCCCTCCTGGCCTGCTCCTCAGCCCTTCGCAGCTCACTCAGCCAGTCCAGAGGGCCGCTGTTATTTCCCTCCTGGGACATGAGAAGCTCTACGCTCAGAATCTTAAGCACTGTGAATCCCTGATCCATATACCCCTTAAGCACCTGTCCCACTGTCTCCGGCTTCATAAGGCGGCCTGTGAAACGCCCTTCCTCTATGTGGGTGTCCGCATAGAGACGTATCTTTCTGCGGAACCGTCCGCCCAAAAGCTGATAAACCGGTACCCCATATGCCTTACCTGCCAGATCCCACAAAGCCAGCTCCACGGCGCATACGCCGGCCGACTGGCGAGCCAGGCCTCCAAACTGTTTTATCTTTCGGAACAAGCGATCCACCTCACAGGGATTCTCTCCCAGCAGCCTGCTCTTTAACAGCTTCACATAGGTGGCGCTGGCGCCGTCTCTCATCTCCCCATAGCCGCAGAGTCCCTGGTTTGTTTCAATTTTAATCAGGTTACATCCCCACGGAGGGAGATCCACCTTGCATATCTTTATGTCTGTTATTTTAAGTTCCGATGGCCTGGAGCACCGGTTGACCCTGCTCACGGCCTCCTCATAATCCCTGTCAGCAACCTGCATATTATCTGCCTCCTAACCTTTTACTGCCCCATCAGACAGCCCTTGAACAAAATATTTATTACACAAAAGAAACAGCGCCAATACCAGAAGAGCCACCACCGTAGCCGCCGCCATGGTAGAACCCCAGTCCACTGAAAACTCTCCTGCAAATGTGTTAATTGCAATGGGCAGCGTCCTGGTTTTTTCAGACATACTCAGGTTCAACGTAAACAAAAACTCTTCCCATGCATTAATAAATGTGTAAATTGTAACTGAGATAAGCCCTGGCTTTGCAATGGGCAGTATAACCCGGAACAGCGCTCCTATCCCAGTGCATCCGTCAATCTTGGCAGCCTCCTCCAGCTCCTTTGGAATCCCCTTAAAGAAAGAGGTGAGCATGATGACTCCCATGGGAATGGTAAGAGCCAGGTCTGCCACTATCAGAGAAATATGCTGATCCAAAAGACCCATTTTAGAAAAGGCAAAATATAAAGGAATGATAATCACCACTCCCGGCACCATCTGCCCAAACAGGAGAAGGGTCTGAATCATCCCCGATCCTTTAAACCGATACCTGCTAAGCCCATACCCTGCCAGAATCGACAAAAGAAGGGTCATTCCCACCACACAGGCTGTGATGATAACACTGTTAAAAAACGCAGTGTACATTTTGCTCTGTCTCAAAACATTCAGATAATTTCCGAAAGTAGGGTAGTCAGGTATCAGTTCCGGCGGCATGTCATAAAGCTCCGTCACATCCTTGATGGAGGTGGACAGCATCCACAGAGCTGGAAACACTGCAATTAGAATCATAAATGCCAGTATTGCATAAGTCAGTATTTTAACAATATAATTCCTTCTCCCTGCCATATGTTATGCCTCCTCCTTCGCAAATCTTATATGGATGACCGCAACTGCCATGGACAGGAAGAACAGTACCGTACTGGCTGCCGAAGCAATTCCAAAATCATAGTTTGTAAATGCCTTTTTGTAAATATACATGGCCATAACCTCTGTCTTATGAGCCGGTCCGCCTTCTGTCAATGCGTAGATGAACGTAAATGCATTCAGCGTCCATATTGTCAGCAAAAGCAGTACTGAATAGCAGTTCTGGGAAATAGCAGGCCATGTCACATTTCGGAACACATCCCATCTGGTGGCTCCGTCAATAACAGCAGCCTCCTTCAGCTCCTTTCCCACTCCCTGAAGGGAAGCTTCCACCATAAGAAGCACAAAGGGAAACATCTTCCAGACGTTGACAGCTACCACTGACAGCATAGCCGTATCTCCTCCAGCCAGCCAGACCCTGTTTTTCTCAATCAGCCCCAATGTCTTAAAAATAAAATTCAGGATTCCATAATCTGCATTATACATCCACTGCCACACGGAAGATCCAATAATGCTTGGCAGTACCCAGGGAACCATCAGAAGGATCCTTAAGACCGTCTTGCCTTTCACAAAAGGCTGATGGAGTAAAAGAGCTAAAAGAAACCCCAGAGAAAACTGAAATACAACACTACAAACAGTCCACACAATGGTATTTCCTATGGACTGCAAAAAAACCTTATCTCCGAATAAAGTGGCATATTGCTTAAATCCACAAAACTCAGGCGTTTTCATATAGAGAGTGTTCTCAAAAAATCCCATTACCAGCGTATAAATCAGGGGATAGAACATAACCCCCGCCACCACAACCATAGCCGGTACAATATAGAGCACTCCGGATTTTTTTATTTTCCTTATCATATTCACCCATTCCTCTCCTATGCTGCCCTGCCCCATTGACAGCCCCATAAGCTCCTCACCTTTCCACAAAGCTGGGAACCGGAGCCACCAGGGGCAGAACCACACAGTTAATGGCTTTACTGGTCCAGAAGCCCGTTTATCTCATCACTGGCCTGCAAAATAGCTTCCTCTGCTTTCATATCTCCTGACAGAGACAGCACCAGGTTATCAAATATTGCCTGACGGATCGATGTAATCTGAGGTACGTTGGGAAGAGCTGTAGCAAAATTCAACGCTTCCTGCTGAGGCTTAATCATCTCCTCAGGATACTGTGCAAAATCCACAGATGGCTCCATGGTTCCGGTAAATGTATTGGTATAGAGAGCTGCCACTTCTGAACTGGTTATAAACTTCACAAACTCCCAAGCTGCTTCTTTATTCTTTGAAGTTGCCGGAATTGCCACAGACCAGCCGCCTAACAGAGTATGACGCTCTGCGCCTTCAGCTACAGGCACCATGGCACACCCAAAATTCAGATCCGGATTCGCCTTTGTAATTTCAGGCATATCATAAATTCCGGACAGATACATAGCAATCTTTCCATTAGCAAACAGCGTACGATTTGCAATGTTATTATTCTCTAAAAGGCTGGCTGGAGCATACTGTGCCAGCTCCTCATAAAGCTTGGCTGTATAGATCGCCGCCTCTGTATCCAAGGCTGATGCAGAAGCCTCTTCATTCAGCACGTCGCCGCCTGCACACCGCAGCATATTAATATACTGGAAAGACAGGTTGCTGAAATTTGCTCCGCACAGACCGAATCCAGCCACTTCGCCGTTGGTACATGCTTTTGCAATTTCCTTCATTTCCTCCAATGTCTCAGGAGCTTTATCGTAGCCTGCTGCTGCGAGAATGTCCTTGTTATAGTACAGTCCATATGTCTCACTGCGAAATGGAAGAGCATACAGCTTTCCATCAATCGTAGAGGCATCAAGGGCTCCCTTTACATACATCCCCGTATCGACGCCATCCTTCTCTATGTACTCATCCAAAGGCTCCAAAAGACCTGCATTGCCAAAGGTGCTGGCCCAATCCAGGGCACAGGCCACCACATCTGGTGCACTGCCATTTTGCAGAGACATCATATATTTATCTGACATGCCATCCTCTACCTGGAATTCTGCTACCAGCTCAATGTCCGGATGCTGCTCATCCCACATCTTTTTAATTTCCTGGAATCTGGATTCACTCCAGTTGCCATCCCAGAATTTAATGGTAACCCTCTCCGGAGTATTACCTGCCACAGTACTTCCATCTCCTGCTTTGTCTGCTCCTCCACAACCGGTCAAGGCTGTAAACGTTAACATTCCAATCGCAGTTAATCCCATGATTCTTTTAAACATACCTGATTCCCTCCTGATTTATCTTCTTGTTTTCTCGTTTCACAACCAGCAAGCAGTTGATCCGCCTCTGTTTGATAAAACGTTTTCATATCTTGTGGTCTCATTGTAGCACATGATTTTATGAATTGCAATACCTCTTTTATTGATTTTACACCTATTTTTTTAGTATTTCCCCATTTTTATTGACATTTTCTATGTTTTATGATAATCTAAATTCATTAAATCGTTTACACAAGACAGATAGTTTAAAACAGAAAGCGAAGTGAATTATTTTATATGGTAACTATAAAAGATGTTGCAAAAGAGGCCGGTGTGTCTCTTGCCACTATTTCACGTGTTATAAATGGTGCCGAAAACGTTTCACCGGAAATAAGAAGCAAAGTACAGGAAGCAATCAAAAAATTAGGCTACTTTCCCAACAATGCGGCTCGATCCTTAGTAAAACGGCAATCGGGAGCGATCGCCGTCCTTCTCAGGGATCTTCACTCCCCCTTTTATACCGATTTAATCAAAGGCTTTGAGGACGGAGCCGCTGAAACAAAACACAATGTAGTCTTTTGCAGTCTGGGCAGGGATCAGGATACCAGAGACAGATATATGCAATACCTGACCAACGGAATTGCAGATGCCATTATATTATATGGATCTCTTTTTTCCGACCAGCCAATCATCGAAAAACTGTACGAATCCAAATTCCCCTTCCTTCTCATCGAGCATGACTACGATACCCTCCCCCTGAACGAATTCCTGATTAACAATCTGGAGGGGGCAAGGAATGCAGTAGAATATCTGATTGAGAAAAAGCACGTCCGCATCGCCCATTTCATGGGAGATCCCAACAAGAAGGTGAATCTGGAACGATTCAACGGCTATACACAGAGCATGCAGCAACACGGAATTCCCATCCAGCCTGACTTCATAAAGAATATATTTAAAGACTACACCATGGCCAGCCAATATGCCGCCCAATTCATGAAACAGCCCTTCTCCCAACGCCCTACTGCTATCTTTTGCAGCAATGACCGGATTGCAGCTGCGGCCATACAGGGGATTCAGGAGGCGGGAGGTTCTGTTCCCGGTGATATGTCTATTATTGGATTTGACAATCAGAAAATTCTGATGAATGACTACCACGGTTCCTCTATTACCAGCGTAAAGCAGCCGCTTTACCAGATTGGATATGACAGCATACACAGTCTCATCCATATACTGGAAGGAAAATCCGATGCCCGGCCCTTACACAGAATCTATGATACTGAGCTGGTCATTCTGGATACAGTTGCTGAATGCAAAGAGACAAATCCGTAACAGGGATCTTTAAAAAAGGCGCTTCCCTTTGGTACAGGTACAGGTATGAAAGATACACCTGCATCTCCATCACAGGGAAACGCCCAACCTTCTACTTTTTATATCGAACCAGCCACCTGGTCTGACAAAAGAAAGCTCAGAACATCATA
>MJGMH2__coassemble_2108_pt1 | contig 5335 bp, 5 predicted proteins | sample MJGMH2__metabat2_low_PE_014 | metagenome-assembled genome bin MJGMH2
TCTTAATGCATGTCTTCCTTTAATTCGCTTTGATTTGACCTTTGCAGCCTATTATGCGAAGAAACGGGCAGAAGGCAAGAAACACCGGGTAGCTATGACTCATGCAGCAAAGAAACGGATCAGAGTCATCTATGCATTGGAGAGGCAAGATGTAAACTTTAACGTTCAGAAACTTCGCTAAAACCTACTTTACATACATTTATCCGTTCCATCTGAAATACGGTATTTTCAGATGGTCTATTAAAGTTACCCTTTTTTACAATTTTATTTTTTCATCAAAAATCTCTTGACTATTTATAGTTTAACACCTTTTTTATACAATCCCTTTTAATCGCTTCCAGCTCAGCACCCTTGACACAATGGCGGCACCGGTGCATCCCCAAATCCGCTTCAATGGTCAATGCAATTCTCCTCCATCGAAGCTCTCATGTCCATCATCTTTCTTAAATATATTATGGAATTGAGGGGTGCTTTATGCTATACTGTGAACATGCAATCCGATCTTTTCCCATCCGGCAGGAGCCTATGTCAAATGGCGCAAAGGCAGCTCCAACGCCTCCTTGCCAGCCAGGTGATCCCAACTCCCGCAAGGCTGTGATAAAGGTCTAAATACGTTGAAAAAGGAGAAAACACTTGAAAAAATCGATTACCTGCATCATGACTGCCTGTCTGAGCCTGTCCCTGCTGTTAAGCGGATGCAGCAAAAGCCGGCAGACAGAAACCACAGCCACCACCTCCCAACCCCTCAGCACATCAGAGAAGGCCACAGATGAATCTGTCCCCCCCTCTGGCAAGGAGGACTTAACCTCCCGGACAGGAATCCGCATTGGCTCTCTAAAGGGGCCTACTTCTATGGGGCTGGTATCCCTCATGGATCAGGCTTCCAAAGGAGAAACTAAGAATGTCTATGAATTTACCATGGCCGGCAAGGCAGACGAACTGGTTGGGAAAATTGCAAACGCAGATCTGGATATCGCTCTTTTACCTGCCAATGTGGCTGGCGTCCTCTATGAAAAAACCCAGGGAAATATTACAGTTCTAAACATCAATACCCTGGGCGTGCTCTATGTGGTAACGTCTGACGATTCCATTCAATCCATGGCGGACTTGAAGGGACGAACCATTTATATGACAGGGAAAGGCTCCACCCCTGAGTATGTTATGAACTATCTTTTAGCAGAAAACGGCCTTTCCTCTGCCGATGTGGATCTTCAGTTTAAATCCGAGGCTACTGAGGTTGCCTCTATTCTTGCAAAGGATTCCACAGCCATTGGTGTGCTCCCCCAGCCCTTTGCAACTGCTGCCTGTATCCGGAATAAGGATTTAAAGACAGTCCTTGATTTGACACAGCAGTGGAATCTGCTAAATGAAGCAAGCGGCAGCATGCTGGTGACAGGCGTAACCATCGTCCGCAGTGATTTTCTCCGTGAAAACAAAACAGCAGTAGAGCAATTCCTGGCAGATCATAAAGCATCCACCGCCTTTGCCACAGAGAATGTACAGGAAGCGGCTCAGCTGACTGCGGATCAGGGAATCGTGGAGAAGGCGCCCATTGCAGAGAAAGCCCTCCCCCTATGCAATCTGGTATCCATCACAGGGAATGAGATGAAAGAGGCGCTTTCCGGCTACCTCTCCGTACTCTTTGAGCAAGACGCCAAATCCATCGGCGGAACCATGCCAGGAGATGATTTCTACTATATACCCCAATAAATCCATCCTGGCTCTGAGGCTGAGTGGAAAGCAACCTTGAAAACAACCAGGGAGAATCAGATACCATGAAATTCAACGCCACCTTTAAAACCTGTCTGGTATGGCTTTTCTGGCTTGTCGTCTGGCAGGGAGCAAGCCTTCTTATTGATAACCCCATTCTTTTTGTGGGGCCTGGAGAAACGGCTGCTGCCCTCTGGGGACAGGCTGGCCAGCCAGCCTTCTGGACTACTATCCTTCATTCCTTTGCCAGGATCAGCCTGGGATTTTCAGGAGCATTTGTCTGGGGAATTCTTTTGGGAAGCCTGTCATACATTTCTCCCTTTATGAAAGAATTAATGGAACCGGTAATCCTCCTGATTAAGTCTGTCCCTGTGGCCTCCTTTGTCATACTGGCTCTCATCTGGGTTGGTTCAGAACATCTGGCTGTGCTGATCTCCTTTTTAGTGGTAGTACCGATTATCTATGTAAATACATACGCAGGCCTTTCCGGCACAGATAAAAAGCTGCTGGAAATGGCCGGCGTATTTCGCATATCCCTGTGGAAGCGAATTTATTATATCTACATCCCATCCCTCCTTCCCCATCTGATCAGCGGCTGCAAAACGGCTCTTGGTATGAGCTGGAAGTCGGGAATCGCAGCAGAGGTCATCGGCATTCCCCAGGGATCCATAGGAGAACAGCTCTACTACTCCAAGCTATATCTGGATACAGCAGAGCTCTTTGCCTGGACCTTTGTGATCATGATCATCAGCGCATTATTTGAACGCTTCTTTTTGTTTGTAATGAAGAAACTCCAGCGGTAGGAAGGAACCTGTTATGATCATTTTAAAGAATATCACCAAAACCTATCATTCTCTTACCGTTCTGAAAGACTTGTCCCTGACCCTGGAGAGGGGACAGCGCTACTGTCTTATGAGCCCCTCCGGCTCTGGAAAAACCACCCTGCTCCGGCTCCTGATGCAGCTGGAGCAGCCAGATGGGGGCAGCATTTCCACCACATCCGGTAAAGCTTACCGGGATCTGGTGATTTCCCCTGTCTTCCAGGAGAACCGGCTCTGCGAAGCCTTCTCCCCCTTGGAAAATGTGATGATAAGTCCGGGCTGTTCCCATAAAGCCTCCCAGGTAAGGGAGGAGCTGGAACGCCTTCTCCCCCCGGAGTGCCTTACCCGGCCGGTCTCCACCTTAAGCGGGGGAATGAAGAGACGTGTAGCAATCCTTCGGGCATTGCTGGCTCCATCCGATCTTCTCCTGATGGATGAGCCCTTTACCGGGCTGGACGGAGAGATGAAGCAGCAGGTGATTCAATATATAAGAGAAAAACAGGAGGGAAGGCTCCTCCTCCTCACCACACATCAGGAAGAAGATGTAGATCTTCTGGAAGGCCGGCTGATTCACCTTCCTTCTTAAATTACATATTATATACAACCAGTGGGATGGAGCCTTTTAGAAGCTTCATCCCACTTATTTCCATACTGCAAGCTCCTTTACTTTCTACAGGATGCTGACTGAGTATCAAATGCCGGATTAAATGCATAAAAGTTCCTGCTGTCCAGATTATCCTGAGTGATTCTTAACAGCTCCCCGAATCGGGAATACACAAGTAATTTCAGGTTTAAAAATGACCTTCTTTCAAGGTCATAGATTCCATGTAATTTCAATCGTTCCATCCGCTATGGTAATCACTTTAATAAGAGCGTCCACAACAGCCTGCTTATCTTCAAAGGTTGTTTCTTCCCATTTCTCAACGTGATCAGATATAACACTTAAAGAGCTTCTATCTGTCTGATAGGCAAGAGAACTATTCTCTGCCTGCAGCTGCTGCCGTTCCCTGTCAAGGGATTCCACCTTGTCATTGATATACTCCATCAGGATAGGATTTACACCAGCTACTTTTGATAACAAAGCCTCTATCTCTTTGTCAATTTCAGATAAGCGGATTTTATTTTCATTGATTTTAGGACTTGTGTGGTGTTCCTCCCGGTTAGAGAGGCTCGGGAATTCGGCTAATTCTTTCCGGATTGCCTTTCCCACATATTCTTCCAATACGTCGGCATAAATAGTACCTCCCGTACCTCTGCACTTGGCTTTTTTCGTTGCAAGTGTAGTGGAACAAATAAAGTATCTATGCCACTTCGTATTAGACTTCGCTATCGTCAAACCATAGCCGCATTTACCACACTTCACTTTTCCCACAAGCCATGAATTTTTAGGTTTGTAAGTTCTTGTTGATCGTCTGTTATTCAGACAGCGCATCCGGCATTTTATCCAGTCCCCGGATGAAACAATACCTTCATGGGGAGCAAGGACAATTTCTTTGTCTGTTAAATCACATTGCTTGCGTGTTGTGGATTCCGTACCTTGATACAGATAACAGGCATGATAGCCGGTGAAGTCTGATGCCGGACTGATTACATTCGCCCCTTGCCCTTTGAAAAATTCGTACACATCCATGTCAGCTCTTACATATACAGGGTTACGGAGCATATCACTTATTCTTGCCGTACTCCACATACCGCCGCGCAAGTGTTCTATCCCATTTTCATGAAAGTATTGAATCATGTCCCCTAACGAATACTCAGGATTTGCATACAGGGAATACATAAGGCGTATCTGCTCAGCTTCTTCCGGGATCGGCACATACATAGACGTTTTTATTCCATCAATGACGGTTTCCGTCTTTGCAAATCCATAGGGAATACGCCCGCCCATATAAAAGCCTCGTTTGCAGCGCGCATAATATGCATCCGTAACACGCTTCTGAATGGTTTCCCGTTCCAACTGTGCAAATACGATACAGATATTCAACATTGCACGTCCAATCGGTGTAGAAGTGTCAAACCGCTCTGTTGATGAAACAAACTCCACATGGTATCTTTGAAATAAGTCCATCATATTTGCAAAATCTAAAATGGAACGGCTGATACGGTCCAGCTTATAGACGATTACCCTTGCTATTTTTCCTTTCCTGATATCCTCAAGCATTTCCTCAAAGGCAGGACGATTGGTATTCTTACCGCTATATCCCCTATCTATATATTCCTTGTACGGATTGCCCCGTGTCTCGTACTTACAGTGTTCAAGCTGGCTTTCAATGGATATACTGTCTGCCCGTTCTACTGATTGGCGGGAATAAAGTGCATCATACATCCCTTACCTCCAGAACGATGGATTGGATTGAGCCCCCCACACTTATCTTACACCACCATCCCCGCCAGTTCTCAACTTTACAGACGTACATACTTACAAAAAACCGCAAACAGCTGCCTCTCAATTTCAGCCTTTACAGTCTCTTTTCCCTTGATCGGATCGTCAGGGCGGCGATTGGTAATAACAAACTGCATCCTCTGTTCTGAAATTTTATCCTGCTTCATCTGATAAGTAATGTTGTCAGTCATAAAGAAAACCCCCTTTTTATAGTAGACACTCCATCTTATGAAAGACAGCAAGTACACTATTACAAGATAAAATAAGCTGTGGAGCTTCAACTTCTTTTGTTCAGATAGAGATACGGTTTTCCTTGTAAATGGAAAATATTATATGGTAAAATAGAACTACAGATAGAAAGACTCATAAACCTGAATTATTCACGGAACCGTATCCGGACTGATAATAGTACCATGAATCT
>MJGMH2__coassemble_2306_pt1 | contig 4707 bp, 3 predicted proteins | sample MJGMH2__metabat2_low_PE_014 | metagenome-assembled genome bin MJGMH2
TGTCATCTGTGAAAGGGGCAAAAAATAAGGGGCAAAAACGCTCGTTTTTTGCCCCGATTTACGCCCTATTTTTATTTCAAAACCACAACATCTTGTGGTTGAACCCCTCTATTTCTTCTTATCACCACAATACGTCATCAGAATCACCGTCTCAACATGCCCAGTCCCCGGAAACATGTCCACCCCGCAAACCGTCTCCACCTTATACCCTCTCTCCTGGAATACAATCAGATCCCTAACCAAACTGGTAGGTTTACAGGAAATATAAACGATCCTCTCCACTCCAAAATCAATGATTTTCCCAATGGCCTTAGGATGAATTCCATCTCTTGGAGGATCTACCACAATTAAATCCGGCTTATCTTCCAGCTCATCCACTACCCGCAAAACATCGCCAGCTATGAACTCACAATTAGAAAGCCCATTCAAATCACCATTCACCCTGGCTGCCTTCACCGCTTCCTCCACAATCTCCACTCCCACCACTTTTCTGGCTACAGGAGACAGAATCTGAGCGATGGTTCCTGTTCCGCTGTAAAGGTCAAACAGGACTTTATCTCTGGTTTCTCCCACAAAGCTGCGAACTGTTTCATACAGGACTTCGGCACCCAAAGAGTTGGTCTGAAAAAAAGAGAACGGTGAGATACAAAAGCGAAGCCCCAACAGCTCTTCATAAAAGTACTCCTGACCATAGAGAACCTGAGTCCCATCATTCTGTACTACATCTGCCATAGAGTCATTCTTCGTATGGAGAATACCTGCCAGCCTTCCCTCTAAGTTCAGGGAAAGAAGGCTCTCTTTCCATCCCTTTAAAAGAGATTCCTCTCCCTCCCTTCCTGCACACTCCCTCTGAGTGCTGGTTATCAGATCCACCAGTATTTCCCCGGTTTTCACTGCTCTTCGCACCAAAAGATGCCTCAAATATCCTCTGTGTTCCATCTTCTTATAAAAGGGGATCTTCTTTCCGGCAAAGTAATCTCTGGTTTCCATCAGTATACTGCAGAAATCCGAATGTACGATCCCACAGTCCGGGGTAGTCACAATATCATAAAAGCTCCCCCTCTTATGCATTCCCAATTCCAGGGGTCCGTCCTTCACCCCATCCCCAAAGGAAAACTCCATTTTATTTCGGTAGCCCTTATGACAGGGACTTGCTTTAATTCCCTGAAACTCATAGGTGCCATCTTCCACCACACCATCCAGCAGTGTTTTCACTTGATTTTCTTTAATCTTAAGCTGCTCCTCATAGGGCAGACTCTGATAAATACATCCACCACAAATTCCAAAATGGGGACATGCCTGATCCGGCTTCTCCAAATGAGAATGCTCCAGAAGCTCTAATGTCCTTCCTTCTGCCTTTCCTTTCCTCCTCTTGGTGATCACACACTTAATCCTCTGCCCGGGGATTGCATTCTTCACCACAACACGCTCACCATCTATCTGTAATATTCCCTTGTTGGGAAATTCAATGGTTTCTATGACTCCCTCAACTATATCTCCCTTTTTCATCCAATATTCACTCCATTTCATATTCTATTGACAATACTCTAACTCCAAACCCCTTCCATTGAAACAGTGGTTTCCACCCTATTCTACCATGACCGGGAAATCCCATCAAGCCTTCCTATTTGATTCAAGTTACCATTCAAAAACAGGTAGAACAAACGCCTGTCAAAAAGGCCTTTTGCTCTACCTGTTTTAGCTGTCTCATATAATACATTCCTGTCTAACCTGGCACTTCCTGCGATCGTTACTCTGCCTTCTCCTGGATCTCCTCATCCTCAAAGAAGTCATCATCAAAATCATCATCGAAGTCGTCCTCAAAGTCCTCCAGATAGTCAGGTGTGAAGAAACGATACACTCCATAAGCAATACCTGCTACTGCGGCTACTGCACCGATGATAGCCAGAGCCCAGAGAATGCAGTTCTTTTTCTTCTCCTCCTCTTCTTTTCTGTGAAGAAAGTCATTGAGTCTGCTGGAATTCAGCATCTCCTCCACACGGCTTAAAGCCTCTTTTCCCATTGCGTCAAAGCGTCCCCTGTCAAATCGATTCATTGGATGCACATCCTTTCTTAATTTCAAGCCCAGGCTCGGATAAATACTCTTTCATTATTATATCATGTAACTTCTTAATTTACTATCCCAATTTATACAAATTTTGTCTAATCTCTTATAAAACTCAAAATAGCCTTAGACACAAAACTTACATTTTTTTCAATTTTGCAAAGGATGCAAACATACGTTTCTGCCCGGCTGTATCAAATTCTACTGTAACCTCAAAGTCCTTTCCTCCATCCTTCACTTCTTTCACTCTGCCTTCTCCGAACTTTACATGGCTCACTCTATCTCCCGGCCCATAATCCAGTGAGGCCGCTTTCTCCACTGAAAAGGGCTTCCCAAAGGCACTGGGTTTCCCTATAGCTCCAGATACTTTGTTCCAAGGCAGATCTCCATTCCTCACAGCTGAGCCTGGCCTGCCAAACGCTCCACCATAGCTTGAAACAGCCGACTCCAGCCTCTCTTCCTCCAAGAACTCCCCGGGAATCTCCTCCATAAATCGGCTGGGCTTGCAATAATGAGTTTCCCCATTCACCATTCTCTGCCTTGCTGCTGTCATTACCAACGCTTCCTTGGCTCTGGTAATCCCCACATAGCAGAGCCTGCGCTCCTCCTCCAGCTCCGTCCTGTCATCTGCATGAATGGACATCATGCCGGGGAATAGACCATCCTCCATTCCCACCAGATACACCTTGGGAAACTCCAATCCCTTAGCGCTGTGCAGTGTCATGAGAGTCACCCGATCTTCCGACTCGTCCATCCCATCAATATCTGCAACCAGAGCCACCTGCTCCAGAAATTCATCCAGTGTGGGATTCTCGCTGTCTTCCTCGTAGCTCACAGCCTTGTTCACCAACTCTTCAATATTCTCAAGGCGGGTCTGCCCTTCAACCTCCCCCTCTGCCTCCAGCTCTTCCCTATATCCCGTCTCATCCAAGATCCCTTCAATCAGCTCCTGAATGGCAAAGTCTTCACACAACAGTCTAGAGCGGAAGCTCTCCATCTGTCCTACAAATTTCCCTATCTTATCTGCTGCCTTTCCAAGCTCCGGAATCATCCGGGCCTCCTTCAATGCACCGTACAGGCTCATGCTGTGGGCGGAAGCAAAGGCCGTCACCTTTCCCATGGTGGCAGCTCCAATTCCTCTCTTTGGCACATTGATAATCCGCAGCACCGACAGATCATCCACACCGTTTGCTATGGTCTTAAGGTAGGCCAGAATATCTTTGATCTCCCGTCTCTGGTAGAAGTTCACTCCCCCCACCAGACGGTAAGGCACATTGTAGAAGATACACCGCTCCTCAAGAAGACGGGATTGTGCATTGGTTCGGTAAAGCACTGCCTGATCCTGATAGGAGCAGCTGCTGTCGCGAATCTGTCTTGCCACAAAATCCGCTTCGTCCCTGGCTGTATCAAACTGTTTAAACCGGATTAAGTCCCCGGTTTCATTGGCTGTCCAGAGAGTCTTGTCCTTTCTCCCTCTGTTGTTTCGTATCACACCGTTGGCAGCGTTTAAAATATTCTTAGTAGAACGGTAATTCTCCTCCAGTTTAATCACCTCTGCCCCCGGAAAGGCAGTCTCGAAGCTGAGAATATTTTCAATGTCCGCCCCCCTGAACCGGTAGATAGACTGATCATCATCTCCCACCACACAGAGATTCTTATATTGAGCTGCCAAAAGACTGATCAGCTGAAACTGAGCCTGATTAGTATCCTGGTACTCATCCACCATAATGTATTTAAACCGCTCCTGATAATGATTCAGCACCTCCCGGTTGTTCCGGAACAGCTCCACTGTCTTTACAATCAGATCATCAAAGTCCAGGGCATTATTTTTGCGAAGCTGTCTCTGATACTCCTTATATATCTCCCCCACACGCTTAAGGCGGAAATCCTGTCCTGCATTTAATAAAAATTCCTCCGGGCCGATCAGCTTGTCCTTGGCAGAAGAAATGGTTCCCAGCACCGACCGCTCCTTAAACTGTCTGGTATCCACATCCATAGCCTTAAAGACCTGCTTCATCAGAGTCTTCTGATCATCTCCGTCGTAAATTGAGAAATTGCTGCTGTACCCCAAAGATTCAATATATCTTCTGAGAATTCTCACGCAGGTAGCATGGAAGGTGCTCACCCAAACACTCTCAGCTCCAAAATCTACCAGCTGATCCACCCTCTCCCTCATCTCCCCAGCCGCCTTGTTGGTAAAGGTAATAGCCAGAATATTCCAGGGGTTCACCTCTCTCTCATCAATCAGATAAGCCACTCTGTGGGTCAGAACCCGGGTCTTTCCGGATCCTGCACCTGCCAGAATCAACAGTGGCCCTTCCGTGTGGAACACCGCCTCCCTCTGCATGGGATTTAATGTATCGTATATACTCATTCTTCTATCCTACCACCTTCCAGCCCTGGTCTACAGGGAACTATCAATGTCCCCAGTATAGCATATCAGCTCTTTTTCCACAACCATTGAATCGAAAATATGTTCTTTTTAAATTTCGTCTGTCTCCCTTGAACCATTCACCGGAAATCCTGCTGTAAAATGAAAACTGTAAAATGAAAGAACATTTCCCCCTTGCCATATAGTATTGAATACTATACCTGACTTTGGGAGTTGAACCTGAAAACATAGTGCTAAGCCACGTTTAAAA
>MJGMH2__coassemble_3085_pt1 | contig 3440 bp, 3 predicted proteins | sample MJGMH2__metabat2_low_PE_014 | metagenome-assembled genome bin MJGMH2
GCATGGTGCTGTTCTTAGCTGAAAGACTGTTTCGTGAATAATTCAGGTTTAATTCCTTTTCTTATGGGGAAAATAAGACTGGAATCTAGCGAATATCCTGCCGCTCCACCCTTGGAACGGCAGGTATCCCCGGACGATTTTCTCAGGAACTTACTTTGCTGATCTCCTGTTTACGTTACCTTCTGCAAGGGAGATAAGCTGATAAAGGATACCGGACAAAATACAAAGGATCACAATGGAGGTGACTACCATGGTCATTGCAAAGGTCTGGGATCCATAGGTGATCAGGTAGCCAAGACCGGCTTTGGCACTGAGGAATTCTCCGATGATCACCCCCACCAGACACAGTCCGATGTTTACCTTCATATTGCTGATCACCATGGGAAGAGAGCCGGGAAGGAGTACTTTTATCAGAGCATCTCTCTTTTTCCCACCCAGAGAGTAAATAAGGGTTACTTTAGAAGGATCCATCTGGGAAAATCCTGTATATAGAGTCAGAATGGAGCCAAACACTGCCACTGACACAGCAGATACCATGACTGTTCTCATATTATTTCCAAGCCATACGATAAGAAGAGGAGCCAGGGCAGATTTTGGCAGACTGTTGAGGAGCACTAGAAATGGCTCCAGTACTTGAGCTGTACGTTTGCTAAACCAGAGCAGGAGAGCGCAGATCAGACCTAAACCAGTGCATATGACAAAGCTTACAAGGGTTTCTAGAAGAGTGATTCCGGTATGAAGAAAGAGGGTTCCATCTGCTGCCATCCTCACAAGGCATTCTGCAATCATGGTGGGGGAGCTAAAGATAAAGCTGTCGATCCATTTCATGTGGGCGGACAGCTCCCAGAGGGACAACAGAAGGACGAACAGCATAACCCGGCAGATGGTGATCTGACGGTGACGGCGTATCTCACCCATGACGAAGGCTTGCTGGGAAACAGACATTTCGCAGGTTCCACAGATTGTTTTCTTATTCATACACCTTCAACTCCTTCCAAACGATATTAAAATAGTGAGAAAATTCCGGGCAGTTGCGCCGATCCAGAGATCTGGTGCAGCCTTCCGGAAATTGAATGGCCAGGATGTGCTTCACCCGACCGGGCCTGGGAGTCAAAATCAGGATCTGGTCGGCTACGCTGATGGCTTCGGAGAGATCGTGGGTGACCAGAATGGCAGTTTTGTGGGTTTTGCGGATAATGGAACTGATATCATCGCAGACCGCCAGCCTTGTCTGGTAATCCAGCGCAGAGAAGGGTTCATCTAAAAGGAGAATATCTGGTTTTAAGGCCAGGGTTCTGATCAGGGCGGCTCTCTGGCGCATCCCCCCGGACAGCTCAGAGGGCTTTGCGTACTCAAATCCCGACAAGCCATAGGTGGACATCATATCCAGCAATTCAAGCCTGGCAGGTTCGTCCAATCGTTTTTGAATTTCTAAGCCAAGGGACACATTGGATAAAATGTTCCTCCATTCAAACAGGTGATCCTTTTGCAGCATATAGCCAATGGCAGAGGGAGACTTTGCCAGAGGTTCGCCGTCGATGAACACATTACCCTTTTCGGGCTTGGTCAGACCGCTGAGTATGGACAGCAAAGTGGATTTTCCACATCCTGAAGGCCCTACGATAGCTGCAAATTCCCCGGCAGATACATTGAAGGATATATCAGAAAGGGCCAGCGTCTCACCATCCAGAGAGTGGTAGGAATAGCTGACCTCATTTACTTCCAGTTTGGGAATCATGAAAAACTCCTTTCAACTACAGTTCAATTCCTTGCTTTATTATATGAAACAGGAGTCAAACCGTTCGTATATAAGTCCGGGAGAAAGGGTTAATATTCCCATCCTACAGGAGTAGGTCTTGAAGAGTCGAAGATTTCTTCTGCATTCAAGAAGGGGGAAAGCCGTTTTTTGGAAGGATCGGTCTGAATCAAATCCTGGTACAGACGGTAGCCGTCCAGGTTGATTCTTGCCATGCGGAAGTAGTTGGTTCCCATCTGTATCCAGTAAGGAGTGCTGGCATCCACGTTGCAGAAGTAGCGGAAGCCCTTGGATTCCAGATATTGGAACCTTGGATTATCCTCCTTGTAAGGCCGCCAGTCTGCAATGTCATTGCCGAAGGGGTAGAGGATAATATCGGTGGGACCGATCAAGGATTCTACCTCAGCTTCCCACTTATCGGTATCTGCCTGAAAGCGCTCCTCTTTGATGGCAAACCCTTTGGATGGATCCTCATCCACGCCCAGGCGCAGATGACCCCAGCTGTGACTTGCCAGCTCCCAGCCGTTATCCCTCAGACATTGGGCTACCCGGGCAGCCTGCTCCCTGTCCTGCTGGTAGTTTGGATTGGTTTTCTCATAGGAGCCGGAGGTGCGGTATCCCAGAATTCCCTCATAACCGGTAAAGGCGATGATTGCCCTTGCTCCCCGGTAGGAAAAGTCGGGATGCTCCTGTATGAAATCCTCTAAAAGAGGAATTAAATCATAGGATCCGGTGGAAATGGTTCCGTCCTCCATCACCATCTCACTGGTAGGTTTTCCATCCTGACCCACCACAATCCGTTTTGCAAATCCATCACCGTCCATATATGGATAATAGCACACATCATCCTGGGACATGACAAAGGGTTTCTTGCCTTCCGGGAGCATAATATTGCCCTTTACAAAGGTGGTGTTCCCCTCCTCATCTGTGGACTCATAAGCGATATCGTGAATCCGCACCAGGACATATCCCCGGTCATACATAGATTCCAGTATGTTGAGGAATTCATCCTTCGTAGTCATAACGGAGTTATATCCGGAGCTGTCCGCATCCCCATCAAAGGCCTTGGCAGTGTCCATAATAAGAGAGTGAAAGAATACGTGGGGAATGGTTGCGGTATTTGCCGGAACAAGGGCAGTTTTTGCAGCTTCATAGTCGGTCACTGCCTGGGCAATCCGGGGATCACCGCTGTTGGGAGCATTGCTCAGAAGCTGAATTGCCTTGTCATAATCATAGCCTGAAGCCAGTCGGCCGGCCTCTTCTAACAGTTGAACCGTTTCGTCCGTTTGGGGCTCATCCGAAGGTTCTTGGGATGATTGGGCGGATTCTTCCGCACTGCTTGCAGATGCTGCTGCCTGAATCCACTGGTTGTCCCTTCCCCAGGGAGCCTTTTGCAGAACAAAACGGTAGAGGAAACATACGCCGACTCCCAGAGCAGCCGTAATTACAAGAAGGGCTATCAATGTGGGCAAATGGCGTGATACTCTTGTCATCTTTCTCTTCCATCTCTGAACTTTGTGGTATTTGTAATCGTCTTTATCCATAGCTTCTACTCCTCAGCTGCTCTTTTTCCTGATACACAGGACGTGGCTTTTTAATAGTATAGCATACATTTTCAAAAGTTGGTATACAGCCTGCAAATAAAAAGTCAATAGTATAATGAAAAGTTTTTAAGAGTTGTTGT
>MJGMH2__coassemble_6525_pt1 | contig 1917 bp, 1 predicted proteins | sample MJGMH2__metabat2_low_PE_014 | metagenome-assembled genome bin MJGMH2
GCAAGTGATATCTTATCAGATGCTTCGACAATTGTCAACTGCTTTTTTCATTTTTTTCAAAATCCTTTTATTTTAATCACTTCTACTAACTTTTTATGGATTCCGCAAAGAAGCTTCTCCTTACTTTTTATTATAGCAAATTTTCTTTTAGGTTGTTTCCATAATTGATGTGACTTTCGTTTTCCATCTAACTACTGAATCGGTAGTCCATTTTTACTGTGATACAATCTATAATAAGATTCCCATTATTCTACCAGGGAATCTTATTACTGAATTTACAGAAGAATAACTTCTACACCTGCACCAGCATCCAGCTCACCACTTCCTCCAGGTATATCCACCAGACAGTTGCATCCTGCCATGCTGGCCAGCATACCCGAGGAATGACGTCCCTCCGGCAGCCATACGGATCCATCTTCAATTCTGCCTCTGATAAATCGTCTCACCTTGGAAGGTTTTGTAAACTCAGTATCAAGCTTTCCCAAAACTCTTTGTGGCTTCCAATTTTCTCTCCCTCTCATTCGCTCCAGCACAGGTCTTACAAGCACTTCAAAGGTAGCAGCTGCAGCAAAGGGATTTCCTGAGAGACAAAATATTACCTTGCCTTCTAATATCATAACCATCATAGGCGACCCAGGTTTTGCATCAATCCCATGAAATAAAACCTCAGCTCCTAAAAGCTTGGCAACATCTGGTATGCAATCACGCACACCCACAGAAACCCCTCCACTTGTAATAAGAGCATCATAATGGCACAGAGCAGCTTTTATCCCTTCTGCTAACGCTTCTGTATTATCTCCTAAGGCCTTTATCTGAAAGGCATTACAGCCAAGCTCTGCTACCCTGGCTCTCAGAAGAGGACCATTACTATCATAAATTTTCCCTGGTCTCAATGACTCTCCCACCGATATCAATTCATCCCCAGTTGCCATAATTCCGATTCTGGGGATAGAATAAACCTCTACCTTTTCCATTCCCTGGCTTGCCATAATTCCTATATGCATATGGCGGAGGAGTGTTCCCTTTTCAAACAGAAGAGCGCCTTTCTCTACATCCTCTCCCTGAAAGCAATAATTACCGTACTCTCCCACTGACTTGTATACTTCTACGATCTCATCTCCCTCATCAGTCATCTCCTGCATAATAATTCCATCTGCCCCCTCAGGGATGGGAGCACCAGTCATGATTCTTATTGCCTCCCCAACACTCACTTTCTTGCGTGGGTACGTACCTGCACAAATATGTTCAATTACTTTAAGCTTCACTGGAGTTTCCCCAGAAGCCCCTTGAGTATCTGTGCTTCTTACAGCATATCCATCCAGAGGAGAACGAGGGAAAGGCGGCTGATTCATAGCTGCATACACATCTTGTGTACAAACTCTTCCCAATGCTTCTGAACCACAGATTATCTCTTTTTCTAAATGAAATTTTATCTTGCTCAATCGCTCTTGTGCTACTTCCACACTTACTGGATTTCTCTTTTTCATAAGCAACGATTCTCCGTATTTTATAGTATTCGGTCTATTCCCATTCAGTATAATTGAACTTTAATTACCTGTCAACTTCTGCATTTTTTCATAGAATGGTATGATTTTTTGCTACAAAACAAATACGCAGCGGATGTCCCTACCAATCAGAACTTCCGCTGCTAATAAAAAAGCGCGAGACGGGATTCGAACCCGCGACCCTCGCCTTGGCAAGGCGATACTCCACCACTGAGCCACTCGCGCATAAAATAATTTTAACTAAAAAAATCGGGGTGACAGGATTCGAACCTGCGACCTCCTGGTCCCAAACCAGGCGCTCTAGCCAAGCTGAGCCACACCCCGTCATCACCGCAAATCGATGATACTTTATTCAGGTAACCCACATACCTTCAAAACCACATATTGAAACCGAAGAAACCAACGAACCCCA